>JYMV01029950.1_pt1 | contig 97254 bp, 87 predicted proteins | sample 338911 | NCBI WGS metagenome assembly JYMV01 (sample SAMN03354496, study PRJNA234377) | hydrothermal vent metagenome | biome: Deep sea; feature: Hydrothermal plumes at the Eastern Lau Spreading Center, Western Pacific Ocean; material: Seawater | place: Tonga | collected 2009 | depth 2000 m m | reverse complement strand
TAACAAAAATTGTTAGCACTCTTTCGAAAAGAGTGATAATTTTGTTTGCTCAAATCGAGTTGATTGAGCGACAGTTAACACAAGGTATAGGAGACAACAAGAAATGGCACTAAAAATTAAGCCTCTGGCTGACAGAGTCGTTATCGAGCCTGGCGAGGTTGAAGATGTTTCAGCAGGTGGAATTATCCTTCCAGACACTGCTCAGGAAAAACCTCAGCAGGGGAAAGTGGTTGCCGTTGGCCCTGGAAAAGTTAGTGACGCCGGCACACTGGTTGAGCCGACCGTCAAGAAAGGGGACAATGTCCTCTACGGTAAGTATTCCGGGACGGAGGTAACTATTGACGGTACTGAGTACTCGATCATGCGCGAGAGTGATATTCTCGCTGTCCTTTAAGAAGAAACTATTTAATTAGGAGAATAAAAAATGGCGAAACAGATTGAATACGACGCCGATGCCCGTAACGCCTTGAAAGCCGGTGTAGACAAACTCGCTAATGCTGTAAGGGTGACGTTGGGACCTAGGGGTAGGAATGTCGTTATCGAAAAGAAGTTCGGTGCCCCTACATCCACCAAAGACGGTGTGACTGTGGCAAAGGAAATCGAACTTGAAAATAATCTTGAGAACATGGGTGCACAGATGTTACGGGAAGTGGCATCTAAGACATCTGATGTGGCCGGTGACGGTACCACAACCGCTACTATTTTTGCACAGGCGATCATCCGCGAAGGGATGAAGAATGTTACTGCCGGCGCAAATCCAATGGAGATCAAGCGCGGTATTGACGCCGCCGTTGGAGTGGTTGTTGAAGGCCTTGCGAGCCAAAGCAAGGATCTTCCCGGAAAGACTGAGATCGCTCAGGTAGCTAGAATCTCCGCCAATAATGATCCTGAAATCGGTGACCTTATTGCCGATGCTATGGAAAAGGTTGGTAAAGATGGTGTTATCACGGTTGAAGAAGCGAAATCCACTGAGACCTCTCTTGAGGTGGTGGAAGGTATGCAGTTCGACCGTGGATACCTGTCGCCGTATTTCATTACCAATTCAGATAACATGGAAGCGGAGTTGGATGATCCGGCCATTCTGATCCACGATAAGAAAGTCAGCACCATGAAGGATCTTCTCCCGATTTTGGAGAAAACGTCTCAGGCCGGCAAGAGCTTGCTTATCATCGCCGAGGATGTGGATGGTGAAGCCATTGCCACGCTCGTGGTGAACAAGCTCCGCGGTACCCTCAAAGTAGCTGCCATTAAGGCACCTGGTTTCGGTGACCGCCGGAAGGCTATGCTTGAGGATATCGCTGTCCTTACAGGTGGAACAGTAATTTCTGAAGAGCAAGGCTACAAACTGGAAAACGCTACACTTTCCTATCTTGGGAAGGCAAAACGAATAGTGATGGATAAAGATAATACAACCATCATTTCGGGTGGAGGTAAAACCGACATGATCAAGGCCCGTATCAATGAGATCAAGGTTCACATTGATAAGTCTACTTCGGATTACGACAAAGAGAAGCTCCAAGAGCGTCTCGCGAAATTATCCGGTGGTGTGGCTGTTTTGAATGTTGGTGCTTCTACAGAAGTGGAGATGAAAGAGAAGAAGGCCCGCGTTGAGGATGCCCTCCACGCCACTCGTGCAGCAGTGGAAGAGGGGATTGTCCCCGGTGGCGGTGTAGCACTCATCCGGACCCTCGACAAGGTTGCAAAGATGAAGCTCTCCGATGAGCAAATGGTGGGCGCTAACATTATCCTTCGTGCGCTGGAAGAACCACTGCGGCAGATTGCAAACAATGCTGGCCATGAGGCCTCCATTGTTGTGCAAAAGGTGAAGGAAAGCAAAGGTGATACAGGGTTTGATGCAAACAGTGAAAAGTATGTGAAAATGTTCGAAGCTGGTATTATCGATCCCACTAAAGTGACAAGAATCGCCATTCAGAACGCAGCATCTATTGCTGGTCTAATGTTGACCACTGAGGCGCTGGTTGCGGAGATTCCTGAAAAGGAACCCCCAATGCCGATGCCTCCGGGTGGAGACATGGGTGGTATGGGCGGAATGATGTAATCCAACCAAACAACAATCCTAACTGAAAGCCCCGTTCCTAGTATCGGGGCTTTTTTTATCTCAGTATAAGCATTTCGTTGCAAGTATTTCATTTCTTCATCTTGTCTCACCATAAGGAGACGACTAAATTCACCACACTTTTTTTATGCTAGTCATCCGATTGACAAAGATGCTTTTTTACGGCTACCATGGTGTAGATGAATCGGAGCAAAAACGCGGAGGCACCTTCGAAGTGGATCTCGAATTGAAGGGGAATCTATCAATATCCATGGAGTCTGACCACTTGGAGGATACCGTTGATTATGCTGAAATTTACCAGACCGTTCACGACTGCCTTACCGGGACGAGGTATTTTCTTCTGGAAGCACTGGCGTCTCACATTGCTGATTCCATTCTTTCCAGCTATCCCCTTAATTCTGTAAAGGTCACTGTTCGTAAGCCCCACGCACCCGTGAAAGGTGTTCTCGGCTCTGTTGAGGTTGAGATTGAAAAGGAGAGGTAATTGACCATCGACGCTTATCTCAGTCTCGGCTCCAATATTGCACCAAGATTTGAAACCCTTCAAACCGCTATCAGTTCGCTTTGCTCACTTCCCGGCTCAGATGTTGAATCGGTCTCGACGATTTATGAGACTGAAGCAGTAGCGTCTTATTCTCAGGCTGATTATCTCAACTGTGCAATCCATATTAAAACGGAGCTGACACCTGAGGCATTGATAACAAGTTGCCAGGAGATTGAATTTTCCAACGGCCGGCCAGTAAGCCGGGATAAGAGTGCACCCCGCACGCTGGATATTGATATCATCTTCTACGGCGACCGAATAATCAACTCCGGCAAACTCATTGTTCCTCATCCTAGATATGCAGACAGGCGGTTTGTCTTGGAGCCGCTTGCGGAGATTGCGCCTAATTATATCTGTCCTGATACAGGCACCTCAGTAGCACACACTCTTGATCAATGTACCGATCGTTCCCGTGTCCAGCTATTTTCTCTGGAGACTGTGTGAAAAACCTCTACTATGTATCCATCGAAGGGGTAATTGGTGTTGGCAAGACCAGCCTGGCCCACCTTTTAGAGGAGCGGTTGAATGCTAAACTCGTTATGGAAAAATTCGATGAGAATCCATTTTTGGCAGATTTTTATCTTGATCCTGAGCGATATGCTTTTCAGACACAGCTCTTTTTCTTGCTGAGTCGCTATCGCCAACAACAAGAACTCCGTCAGACAGACGTCTTCCATAAACTGGTTATTTCCGATTACATGTTTGTGAAAGATCGTCTCTTTGCCTCACTCAATCTGGATGACAAGGAGATGTCACTCTATGATTCTGTGGCCAAGATTCTTGAAAAAAATATTCTTAATCCTGACCTAGTAATTTACTTACAGGCGGAAACACCTAAGCTTATGGAGCGCATTACTCTAAGGGGAAGGGACTTTGAAAAAAACATGTCCCAGGATTACATTGATGCTTTGAATCAGGTTTACAACGAATATTTTTTCAGGTTCCAGGAGAGCCCACTGCTGATCATAAATACGAACGATATCGATTTTGTCCATAACGAGGAGGATTTGGAAGAAGTCATACGTTACATTCGCCAGCCAGTTAGTGGAACAAAGTTCTTTAACCCGGCATCTAATCTCTGATGCTCAAGACCCTTTTACTTTTTGCCATAGGCTACTTTTTATTCAAACTTTTCAGGTTTTATCAACTCTTCTTTGGCAAGAGACCTCGTCAAACAAAAGAGGAGGAAGAAAAGTTAATTCTAGGAATTCGTGATGAGGATATCCGAGAGGCTGAATTCAAAGATATTAAGGAGGAACGTTAATTATGATGGATATTTTTCAAGGGATTGTGAAAGACAGAATCAATGTGGGACTGCTATTGCTTAGGGTTTTTTCCGGTTATCTCATCCTTGTGAATCACGGTTTTGGAAAAATTACAGCGGGCCCTAGCCGATGGGAAAAACTTGGTGGCGCTATGGAACGGTTGGGTATCGACTTCTTTCCCACTTTCTGGGGATTTATGGCCTCATTCTCAGAGTCGTTCTGTGGTCTGTTTTTGGTGCTTGGTATTTTCACCATTCCTGCTTCATTTTTATTATCGGTCACCATGTTTATGGCGGCATACGGCCATGTAGTAACGGGGAAAGGGAGTCCTGAACTGGCTTTCGTCTACGGTGCTATTTTCCTTGCGCTCATGATCATGGGTCCGGGAAAATACAGCCTGGACCGGAAATTCTTTCCTCACCTTTCATGAAAGCGGTTCGAATTCACGAACACGGCGGTCCAGAAGTGCTGACATGGGATGAGATGGAGACACCGTCTTGTCCCTCAGACAAAGTATTGCTGGAAGTGAAGGCTGCTTCCATCAATCACCTTGACCTCTGGGTCCGAAAGGGTTTTCCCGGTATTGAGCTGCCCCTCATTATGGGTAGTGACGCTTCAGGCGTCATCGCCGAAGTCGGTTCTGAAGTCACCGGCTGGAATTCCGGTGATGAGGTAATGGTCCAACCCGGTATCTATTGTGGCGAATGCAAATTCTGCAAACTGGGGAAAGAAAACTTTTGTGTCAAATTTGGAATCATTGGTGAAACGGGAGACGGTACCCAGTGCCACTTTTCTGCTGTCAAGCCCGAGAATCTCGGACGAAAGCCTACCGCCGTTTCATTTGAAGAAGCAGCCTCTTTTCCTCTGGTTTTTCTTACTGCCTATACCATGTTGGTTCGAAGGGCGAAAATTGAGGAAGGGGAGAATGTTCTCGTCCTCGGTGCAGGTTCAGGTGTGGGCAGCGCTGCCATTCAGATCGCGAAGCATTTTGGATGTACCGTAATGGCCACAGCGGGGAACGAAGATAAACTTCAGTACGCCAGAGATCTTGGCGCAGATTTGACCGTAGATCACTACAACGAAAAGATTCATGAGCGTGTTCGCGAATTTACAGAAGGGTGGGGTGCCGATATTGTTTTCGAACACGTGGGTGAAGCGACGTGGCCATCGAGTATGCGGTCACTGGCACACGGCGGCCGGCTTGTGACATGCGGAGCCACCACCGGGCCCAAAGCAAGGATTGAGATCAGGCACCTGTTTCACAAACAACAGACCATCATGGGTTCCACTATGGGCGATGCGGCGGCGTTTACTGAACTGCTGGATCTTCTTGAGAAGGGAGCTCTGAAACCCATTCTCGATCGAACTTTCCCCATGTCAGATGCTGCTGAAGCTCACCGCTACATCGAGGAGGGGAAACAGTTCGGGAAAGTGGTGCTTATGCCGTATTAAGCGTTATATCTTTAACATAAAACACTCCCGTGAAATATAAGAAACACATCTTCGTCTGTATCAACGAGCGGCCACCGGACAGTCCCAAAGGGTGCTGTGCCTCAGGAGGAGGGAGTGATATTCGTTACGAATTTGTCAAGCTGATCAATGAGCACGGGCTAAAAGGGAAAGTTCGCTCGAACAAGTCCGGTTGCCTTGATGCCTGTGAGGTGGGCCCAGCGGTGGTGATCTATCCCGATGGACTGTGGTATACGGGTGTTACTGTGAAGGATGTTCCTGAAATATTCGAAAAATCAGTACTGAACGATGAGCCGGTTGACCGACTCCTAGCTAGTGAAAAAACTTGGGATGATCTCGCCAAATTGCGGTCTGCTGAAGGGTAAACCTTTAACTAACGCCGATTTTTTTCCAGTGCCTCCCGGATCATTTTTTCAGCCCGCTCCCAGTCCATGTCATCTACGGATTTGATCTCCGAACACAATATATCCAAAATCGACGCCTGAATACGTCCTCGCCTTAAACATTCACTATAGGGAATACGGTGGAACGCCACCATGGAATAGCGGGGGATGAAGCGGTTTGGGAATCGCCGCTCCAGAGCAAATTCAATCTCTTTTTTCATGAGGAACCTTGGGTCAGCTGTGTCACTTCGCATTTCGATATAATTCTCCAGTGCCATCTGTGCAATGGCGTCCGTATCCGGTTTTCGCTGTTTACCGAATGATTCAAAGATTTTTCCCCAGTTGTCACCATGCTCATCAAAATATTCGTTGAGGACCGTACAATCCTCAAAGCCGGCATTGATACCCTGGCCAAAAAATGGAACAATGGCGTGAGCGGCATCTCCCATTAATAGAAATCGATCTTCCACATTCCATGGCCAACTTTTCACCGTCCCGAGATTTCCCGCTTCGTTAAGAAAAAATTCTTCTTCCAGATTCTTCAGATAGGAAATTGCGTCCGGGAACACTTCTCTAAAAAAATGGATGACTTTATCCGTTATATCAAGAGATGCAAAACTGGGGTTGCCTTCCATAGGGAAGAAGAGGGTGCAGGTGAACGTTCCATCGCTGTTGGGAAGGGCGATAAGCATATAGTTGCCTCGAGGCCAGATATGAAGCACATTAGGCTCAAGCTTGAAACTACCGTCCTCATTAGCCGGAATAGTTAGCTCCTTGTAACCATGTGAGAGCGGTTCCATCTTTTCTTTATACCCCTCAAGCTTTCCCATTTTTTTTCGAATTACTGAAGCTGAGCCATCAGTAGCAATAATTTGATTCGCATAAGTTTCAGTCGTCTTACCGGTATCTTGATTTTCATGATCCACACTACCTTCATCAAGATCGGCATCGATGCACTTTTCGTTGAATAAGATCTCTACCTTGCCTGTCTCTTCCGCAGAATTCATAAGAAGTTTATTTAACCCCCTTCGAGAGACGGAGCAGATTACTTCGCTGTCATCCTGACCGTACCGATGAAAACTGGTTGTACCATCCACGGCATGCATCAAACGCCCTTTCATGGGGATAGCTTCGGCCATTACCTGTTTATGAACATTGACCTGTTCAAGAGCGTGGAGACCTCTTTTTGAGAGTGCAAGATTAATGGATCTTCCCGCACTCATCTTAGTTTTCCGAATGTCGGGTCGGCGCTCCAGGATCTTTACTCTATAATCTCTCAGGGCAAGGAATCTGGCAAGGAGCGGCCCCGCCAGACCAGCTCCGATGAGTAGGATGTCGTTCTTCTCTGACAAATCTCCGATGAATTAAAGAAGCTCTTTTAGGATTTCAACAAATCTGTAAACTTCACTGAAAGAGTTGTAGAATGGAGCTGGTGCAAGGCGTATTACACCCGGCTCTCGATAATCACACATCACATTTTTTTCCGTTAAATACTTATGAATTTTGTCGCCGCCTGACCCAAATCTGAGGGAAAGCTGACAGCCTCTCTGTTCGGGTTCTCTCGGTGTTATAACAGTGAATGCTTCTGAATTGATCTGGTTCAGGAGGTATTCCAGATAGCCGGTCAATTTCAAGCTTTTCTCCCTCAAAGCTGTCATGCCCACTTCATCGAAAAGTTCCAGCGATGGGAGAAGCGGTGTGGCGGAGAAAACGTTGGTGTTACTGATCTGCCATCCCTCGGCACCTGGAATTGGTACAAACTTTGAAGGCATATCGAAGCGTGTTTCCCTGGTATGACCCCACCAGCCAGCAAACCGGGGAAGGTCTTCACGATTTGCATGTTTTTCATTGACAAACACAGACGCCACGCTGCCAGGGCCGGCATTGATGTACTTGTAGTTACACCACGCTGCAAAGTCAACATCCCAATTGTGGAGTTCCAGAGGAACGTTGCCGGCCGCATGAGCCAAATCAAACCCCACCATACAGCCTTGATCGTGGCCAGCGCGGGTGATTTCCTTTATGTCGAAGAATTGTCCCGAGTAATAGTTGACGCCACCTATAAGAATGAGGTCAACGGATTTGCCTTCTTTTTCAATTGTTTGCATAATGTCCTCAGAGCGGATAGCAGCTTCACCGTTTCTTGGTTCGAGTTGAACAATTCCGTCCACTGGATCATAACCGTGGAAACTGAGCTGAGAGGCGACGGCGTATTGGTCTGACGGAAAAGCTTTTGCTTCTACCATGATTTTATATCGTTCTTTAGTGGGACGATAGAATGAGACCATGAGAAGATGAAGGTTGACGGTAAGAGAGTTCATTACCACCACTTCTGACGGCTTTGAACCGACCAGTTGTGCCGTTTTTTTGGTTAAGGTTGTTTCGTAAAGACCCCACGGCCGTTTCCCGCCGTGATGGCCACCGGCACCCGCTGTCTTCCACTCTTCCATCTCTTCCTGGATGTAATCCATGGCGCCAATGGGTTGCAGGCCTAGTGAATTCCCTACAAAATAAATAATCTCTTTACCAGTGGAAGATTTCGGAAGGTGAAATTTCTCCCGGTAGACCATCAGAGGATCTCTGGCATCCATTTCCAAAGCAAAGGCTTCTCCTAACCGAAAATCAGTCATCTCTATGTATTACTATCAAGAAAGAAACTGTGTTTCAGTCATCCCGAGCCATTCCAGTGCTGATTTTCCGAGCATCCACTTTTTATCTTCATCAGAAAGTTCAGGAATGGATTCAATAAGCCCTCCCGGTTTTGACTCTCCCAGAGGGAATGGATAGTCGCTACCCAGTGCAATCCGGCTAGCTCCCATAAGCCGGATTAAGTAGTGGAGCATTTCTTTGTCATGCACGAGAGAATCGACGTAAAATTTTTTAACGAAATTTCTTGGATTGATATCAGTTTCCACCGCGACAAGGTCCGGGCGCGCATGGAAACCGGCCTCGATACGGCCAATACCGCCGGAGAAAGCGCCTCCACCGTGAGCAAAGGCGACCTTCAGGTTAGGCAACTTTTCAAACAGACCGCCTAGAACCATGGAGCTGATGGCTATAGCGGTCTCTGTCGGCATACCTACTAACCATTGGAGCCAGTATTTGTCCATTCGTTCCGGCGATAGCATATCCCAGGGGTGGACGAAAATTGATGCATCCAGATCCTGTGCTGCCTCGAAAAAAGGAAAGATGGAATCATCATCCAGATTCTTGCCGTTCACATGCGATCCGATCTGGACGCCAGCGAGGCCTATTTCCTTTACACACCGTTCTAGTTCGCCTATGGCCAGGTCAGTGGACTGCATTGGAACGGTGCCCAAACCGGTGAATCGCCGAGGAGCGGCACTCACAACGCCTCCGATATGATCATTCAAAAGTTTGGAAAGGTCAAGGGCATCATTTGGTTCAGCCCAGTAGCTGAACATGACGGGGACAGTTGACAGTACTTGAACATCAATGGAGAGAGAATCACATTCTTTTTTGCGGACATGAGCGTCCCACAGATTGGATTCTACTTCCCGGAAGAAAGTGTCACCTTTCATCATCCGGGCACAACCCGGTTTATGGTGCTCAAGGTGAATGAATTGGCCATAACCGTAGCGCTCCGCCAAGTCGGGGATATTCTTAGGGAGTATGTGAGTATGAATATCGACTTTGAGCAATGGAGAAACCTTTAGTTAGGTCTCTCCATCACTGCACCGCACGCATCGCATGTGCGATGTTCTTCATTCTCCCAATAACGGTTGAGAATAGGCGGCAGGTCGTCCACAATGTTTGTAAGTGGAAAAAACTCTTCATACAGTTTCGTATCGCAAGATTCACAAAACCACATGAAAGCATCCATCTCTTCTTCCAGTCTTTTGCGTTCTACCACAAGACCAACTGTATTGGCTGGTCGCTGCGGGGAGTGGGGCGTTCTTGGAGGCAGTAGAAAGATTTCACCTTCCCGGATCGGAATATCCTTTGGTTCACCGTTGTCGATCACTTTAAGTGTGATATCGCCTTCAATCTGATAGAAGAATTCCTCACCTTCCTCAAAATGATAGTCTTTTCTAGCGTTAGGTCCCCCTACGACCATTATGATGAATTCGGCGTCTTCATAAATGCACTTGTTACCAACGGGCGGTTTAAGCAATTTGCGATTGTCCTCAATCCACTGTTTAAAATTGATGGGTTGGATCATTGGGGCCATGGTTAGTCCTCCTTCTTTATCCGATGGTTGCTATGCACTTCAGTTCAATTGCGATGGGCGTCGGCAATGCTGTCACCTCAACAGTTGTCCGGCAAGGCTGTACATCTGAAAAATAATCTCTGTAGATTCGGTTGAATGTAGCGAAATCTTCATTCATATTGGTGAGAAAAACTGTGACATCCATCAGATTACTCCAAGATGAACCCGCATCTTCCAAAATGAATCTCACATTGTCGAATACAGCTTTGCACTGGACTTCAATGTCGTAGTCCAGCATTTCTCCGGTTTCAGACAAGGTCACACCCGGGATATTTTTATCACCTTTTTTCCGAGGACCCACACCGGAAAGAAAGAGCAGATTCCCGATACGCTTTGCGTGAGGATAGGGACCAACTGGCTCAGGCGCTCTGGAAGAATTAAATGATTTGCCCGGACTCATATCTTTACACAAACATTTTTCAGCTCAGTGAAAAATCTCAGCGCTTCCCAGCCTCCTTCACGGCCGAGGCCGGAATTCTTCACACCACCAAAAGGTGTTCTGAGATCGCGCAGCATCCAGCAGTTGATCCAGACAATACCTGCCTCGATTTGTCCCGCTAGGCGATGTGCCCGACTCAGATCGGATGTCCAAATTGAAGCTGTAAGTCCGTAATCTGTGCTGTTGGCAATCTCAAGCGCCTCCTCCTCGGAATCGAACGGCAGGAGTGTCACCACAGGCCCGAACACCTCTTCTTGATTTATCTTACAATTAGTTCCGAGCCCCTCTATAACAGTGGGTTTGATGAACCAGCCTTCCTTGCAGCGGCCGTTCACAATATTTCTTTCGCCGCCCGTGAGTACTGTACCTCCGTCATCCTTAGCCATTTCAATATGCTTCATGATCTTTGCCATATGTTCTTCAGATACCACAGCGCCTTGCTGAGTGGATTCCTCAAGGGGATCGCCCTGTACAAGTGATTTGGTTTTGTCAACAAGATCATCACAGAATCGGTCATAGATTGAACTTTCTATGATGATTCGTGATCCACAAAGGCATATCTGTCCCTGATTGGCGAATGATGACTGAACAGCAGTTGACAAAGACGTTTCATAATCACAATCAGCGAAGATGATATTTGGATTTTTTCCGCCCATTTCGAGCGAAAGTTTCTTGAAATGAGGCGCCGCCGCCTCAGCGATACGTCTGCCGGTGGATGTACCACCCGTGAAAGAGATAACGGGAATTTCGGGGTGAACAGACATGGCCGCACCGACTTTATTTCCGTAACCATGAACGATATTCAGGACACCTGCTGGGAGTCCCACATCCATACAAATCTCAGACAAAAGGTAAGCCGACATAGGTGTGATCTCTGATGGTTTGCCGATGACACAATTGCCCACCGCCAGGGCAGGAGCAATCTTCCATGTGAAAAGGTAGAGGGGGAGATTCCATGGTGAGATACAGCCTACGATCCCGATAGGTTGACAGAGTGTGTAGTTGATGGCCGAATCCTCCATAGCGTGGGATTCGCTGGAAAAGCTGGTAATGGCAGAAGCGAAAAAACGGAAATTGAAAGAAGCTCTCGGAATATCAACGGCTCTGGCCAGTGAGATAGGCTTTCCATTATCCACAGATTCAGCTTTGGCCATTGTTTCTATTTGGTTGTCAATCTCATCTGCAATAGCATTGAGAAGTCTAGCTCTTTCAGAAGCTGGTGTTCTAGCCCATTCCTTGAAAGCGCCCTGTGCTGCTTCTATGGCCGCTTCAAGATCCTCATTTTCAGAATCGGGAACCTCAGCGTAAGCTTTCCCTGTTCCAGGCTCGAAAGAGTCGAAATATTCCTTGGAAGCTGGTTCAGTTAATTTACCGTTAATATAATTCTTTATTTTGTTCATCTAAGAGATCACTTTAAGTCTAGTCTCAGGTCTATATTCCGTGCAGAGGTGGTGAGAGCACCTATAGATACAGCATCGATTCCTGTCCAGACAAATTCCGGAAAAGTTTCGAGATTAATTCCGCCGGATGCTTCAATAAAAATGGATTCTCCGCTGGGTAAAGATCTAATGAGATTGACACATGATTCAACTTCTTTTGGATTCATGTTATCAAGGAGAAACCCATCAAGTTCAATCTCCTGCGCGTCCTTTATCTGATCTATAGAATCGATTTCCAGTTCTACTGGTACATCGGGATGGGTGCTTCGGGCAAATGCCTCGGCATTTTTCAGCCCTCCAGCAGCGACAATGTGATTGTCTTTGATAAGGATTGCGGAAGAGAGGTCCATACGGTGGTTGTAGGCTCCACCTACGGCCACGGCATATTTTTCCAGCTTTCTCAGTCCAGGTGTCGTTTTCCGTGTATCAAGAATTATAAATCCCTCGGGCACCGGGATGTCAATATACCGTTTCACATTGGTAGCAATCCCACACAATCGCTGAAGGAGGTTAAGAACCACCCGCTCCCGGGTTAAAATATCCCGGGCCGAACCGTGGAGGGTAGCAAGAATCGTTCCCACCTCAACGGAATCTCCATCCTCTACCAAAAGATTAACTTCCTTCAGATCAAAGAAACAGTGCCTCAACACTTCAGTGCCGGCAAAAACGGATGTTTCTCCAGCTATAATGTCAGCGGAGGCAACATCTTCCGGCGGGACGAAAGATTCGGTGGTGAGGTCGCCATGGGGGGCGTCTTCACTGAAAAAACGTAGAACCTGCGAACGGATCCACTCGCCATCAAGAGTGAGCATACGTTCAAATTGAATTCGCTTAGGCGGCAACAGTTTGGTCTCTAAAGGCACATTAACCGCCCTCCATCAACAGGAAGGTTGATTCCGTTGATGTATGATGCAGCCGGTGAAGCGAGGAATGCGATGACAAAGGCAATTTCTTTCGGTTCAGCAATCCGACCTGCGGGAATTTCGCTCAGCCACTCTTCTTCGATATCTTTTGATTTCACACCCCGTTTCGATGCCAACTCGGCGAAGAGTGAGTGTAGCCTCGCCGTATTTGTTGTGCCGGGGAGAATATTATTTACGGTAATCCCAAATGACGCCACCTCTCTTGAGAGTGTTTTTGCCCAGCTGGCCACGGCGCCACGAGTGGTGTTGGAAACGCCCAGATTTACTATAGGCTGTTTTACAGAAGTGGAAATGATATTTATGATCCTGCCGTATCCTTCAGCCTTCATACCAGGAAGCACTGCCTTGGTCATTATTTGGTTACAAAGCAGATGCTTAGAAAAAGCATCCAGAAATTCTTCGCTTTCGGCGTCGGCGATCTCGCCCGGTGGGGGACCACCTGTATTGTTCACTAAAATGTGAAACGGTCCGTCTCGTTCAACATGGGAGTTGACTCGCTTCTCCAAAATATCCGTTTCACCAAAATCTACACAGACAGCCTGATGATCACCGCCTCTTAATGCATCACGTACTGTTTTCAGAGAATCTTCGTTTCGAGCCACAAGGGTTACAGTGGCACCGAGAATGGCCAATTCCTCAGCTGCAGCACGGCCCATTCCCTGAGTACTTCCGCATACAATTGCTTTCCGTTCTGACAGATCAGTGTTCATAAGTAGCCCCGTTTATTTTTTTGATTCGGCCGTATAGAAAAATCCTAGATGACGCTTGAATTCTTCCGGAAGCTCAGGCAGCTCGGATCTTGGAATGAGAAAGGATGAGAGGTTTGCCAAGTCGCCGAAGACCTTGTATTTTTCAGCTGCTTCTCTAAGATAGCGGTACCCCGAAGAGCCTCCGGTACCAATCTTTCGGCCAATCATCCGCTGTACCATAAGTATATGGCGGTAACGCCATGAAGTGAGCAGTTCATCTATATCGATGAGAGCGGTCAGCAGCCTAAAAGGAAGGTGAAAGATGGGCTCATCTCGGTGCAAAAAGATCATAAGGCTACCATGAAGTGCTTTGTGTGACAGTCTCAACTGGCCTGCTTCCATCAACTCTGTGTGTTTTTCTTTACTGAAAATTGCCTCAAAGTGTTTGTTCGTTGTTTTGAGATTCACGATCTCTTCATTTTGCATCTCATCCGTGAGTGTAGTATTATTCTTTATCTTTTCAAGTTCGTTACCCAGCATCTTTTTTACTGCTAATCGATACTCTTTCCAAAAATCAAACCCTTCGAACTTGAGGAAGGGTGTCCGGGCCAACCACTGATCCAAAAGCTGGAAGAGTGAATCTTCCTCTTCAGATTCCCTGATGGCGCCACTGTCTTTCTCAGAGGCCCCACTGTAGTAACCATCTTTGGTGAAAGCGAGTCGCTGACTCTGTTCCAGTCCCAACTTATTTTCAATGAGTCTGAACTGCACACTCTGGAACCCGGAGGAAGGGTGAAGCTTATCCCTAAAATCAAGGAAGTCGAGAGGTGTCATTGTTTCGAGGACGCCCACCTGTTCAATGAGTATGCTCTGAATTTTTGTAATACGCTCCAGCCTGGCAGTGGCTTTTCCTATATGAGACTCATCAATGTAGTCTTCCATAAAAAGGGAGCGGACGGAGTCAAGTTCATTGATGATCTCTTTAAACCAAAGTTCATAAACCTGATGGACAATAATGAAGAGCATTTCATCGTGCGCCGGCGATTCAGAATCGGCGGTGACTGGGTTTTGACTGGTAAGAAGCCGGCCCAGTTCCAAGTACGAGGCGTAAGAAAGTTCGTTAGCGTGGTCTGTCATAAGTATAGAAGTAACCCTGAGAATATAAATATACAGTCACCGTTTCAAGACGGAAAGAGGAAAGAGTCTTGCTCACTCTTTTCTCATTCGCAGTTGAGGGTAGTAAGCTATAGATTCAACTCTTTAAATGGTAAACAAGTCACAGATAATAGTAAAGGGACTGTCATTTTTTTTCTTTGGCACGTTTCTGAATACCGCACCCAACACCCAACCGAAGCTCGTTGTTGTTATTTCGGTTGATCAAATGAGAGAGGATTTTTTTGATCGTTTTGGTGATTTATTTACTGGGGGTTTAAAATACTTGTTGGAGGAAGGGGTTTATTTCTCTGAAGCTTTCCACGATCATGCTGTCTCTGTCACAGGACCTGGTCATTTTTCAATAGGATCTGGCCGGTACCCTGGCCCTGTTGGTATTTTATCCAATGATTGGTATGATCGGCAAACTGGATCCTATAATTATTGTGTTCAAGACAATGAAGCCACGGGTTTGGGTACGGATTATCAGAATATTAGTTATAGGAATATTAATGCTACCGCTCTGGGCGACTGGATCAAACATAAAACTCCCAACTCAAAAGTTTATTCAATTTCTTCTAAAGACAGGTCCGCTGTTTTTATGGGAGGTAAAAAGCCAACCGGTGTTTTCTGGTTGGATAATAGAACGGGGCAATACATAACTACCGATTACTACATGAAGCGCTATCCCAGATGGTTGAAAAAATTCAACCGGTCCAAGCCTCTTGACAAATATTTTGGTACTGAATGGAAACGTTCAATTAACGACTTGTCACAGTATGACATGCGTTGCCGTAAAGACAATTACCCTGGAGAGGAAATGTCAAAGAAATTTAATGGAAGAACTTTTCCACACACTTTACAGAAGCCTGATAAAGGAAGAGAGCCCATTTACGAAGATTTATGGAATTTCCCATTTTTAGACGAAGTATTACTTGATTTAGCAAAAGTTATTATTGATAAAGAATCCTTAGGTGAAGATAGTTCAACAGATTTGCTGAACATAGGTCTCTCCATGAGTGATGCCGTAGGGCATAGCTTTGGTCCTCATAGTCAGGAGGTCATGGAAATGTTTCTGATGTTGGACGCCTACCTGGAGGAGTTTTTTAATTTTTTAGATAGAAATATTGGAATGGAACATGTTCTCGTGGCCCTTACTTCAGATCACGGTTCAGGGTATCTTCCTGAATACGCAAAGGAACTTGGTCTTGGAGGAGGGCGCTATGGAAATAACTGGAAAAAAGAATTACTAGAGTTGAATCGTGAATTATCCCGGGAGTTTGGAGAGGGTAGTTACATAGAAGCTTTTTCAGCTGGAGCCATCTTCTATAGTCATCATCTAATGAGAGCGAAAGGGTTGTCACGCAAGGATATTGATTCCGTTGTCATTCCCTATATAGAGAAACTGGATATGGTGGACGGTGTTATTATTCGTTCAAAGCTGGAATCGGGAGATAATTTGACTGATTTGGAGCGGCTCTATAAAAATAGTTTTCATCCGGATAAGAGTGGGGACCTTCATGTAATACCAAAACCTCACTGGATCTCGAAAACTTCCTCTGGCGCTAGCCATGGCTCCCCCTACGAGTGGGATAGACATGTCCCTATGGTATTTGCAGGTTGCAATCTGAAACCAGCCCTGGTAGAAGAAAAAGTCAGAACTGTTGATTTTGCTCCAACCATTGGCAGATTACTGAATCTGGAAATTCCAGGAGACGTGGACGGTAAACCACTAAACCTCGTAAGGGATTAAATTATGTTATTATTGATTTTTCTGGGGGAAATAGTGCCCGGAACAGGAATTGAACCTGCACTCCCTTGCGAGAACATGGTCCTGAACCATGCGCGTCTACCAGTTCCGCCATCCGGGCTTCAAAAAGCGCCACGAAATTAGGTTGTTGCTCCTCACCGTTCAAGGATAAACCTTGTACTCTGCTGGGCAAGAAATCTAAATTAGTTTGCCACACAGTATGCCAGATGAATTCACAGCCGTCACCAAAAACAGAAAGGCTTTTCATGACTACGAAATCTTTGAGAAGTTTGAAGCCGGAATGGAGCTTTTGGGTTCAGAGGTCAAAAGTCTCAGAGAAGGTAAGATTAACCTGCGAGACACTTATGCCCTCATTCGAGATAACGAAGTTTTTCTTGTGGGGATGCATATCGGTCAATACTCTCACACTGGTTATTTAGGTCATGAGCCATACAGGGACCGGCGTCTACTCTTGCATAAGCAGGAGATCAGGAAGCTGATTCGGAAGGTAAACGTAAAAGGTATGACAATCATTCCGCTGAGGATATATTTTAAGAATGGATGGGCTAAAGCTGAGATTGGGCTTGCTAAAAGCAAAAAGACTTATCAAAAGAAAAGAGTCATCGCCGAACGCGACCATGCCAGAGATCTAGATCGTGAACTGAAAGAGAGAAAGAGAAGCTGATGTCAAAATTTCCGCCAGTCAACGAACAAATGGATCTCATCCGCCGGGGAGTAGAAGAGATCATTTCTGAAGATGAATTGGTGAAAAAACTTGAGATTGCGGAGAAATCCAGTGAACCTCTTGTCATCAAGTTGGGGTGTGATCCTAGTCGTCCGGACCTTCATATCGGGCATGCGGTGGTATTGCGTAAGCTTCGCCATTTTCAGGATCTTGGGCACCAGTCCGTATTGGTTGTTGGCGATTTCACAGCTCTCATCGGCGACCCTTCCGAGCAGAACAAAACGCGTCCACAGTTGACGATTGAACAGGTGAATGAATTTTCGGAAACTTACGTCCAACAGGCTGAGCTTATCCTCGATTTAAAGACACTAAAAATTGTTCGCAACGGCGACTGGCTTGGTATCATGAACTTCCACAATGTCATTAATTTGGCCAGTCATTATACAGTGGCACGGATGCTGGAGCGGGACGATTTTGAAAAGAGATACCAGAGCGAGACACCTATCTTCATCCATGAGTTTCTTTATCCTTTGGCGCAAGCTATGGATTCCGTGGAACTAAAGGCCGATGTTGAGCTGGGAGGTACGGATCAGAAATTCAATCTTCTGGTGGGACGTGATTTGCAGAAAGATCACGGTCAAGTGCCGCAAGTCGTTATAACAACACCACTTCTTGAAGGGACTGACGGTATCCAGAAAATGTCAAAGTCTTATGATAATTACATCGGTATAACAGATTCTCCATCGGAGATATACGGCCGAACAATGTCCATCTCGGACGATCTGATTCTCCGTTACTTTGAGTTTGCCACAGATGTCGATTCAGTAATGCTCAAAGATGTTCAGAATAAGCTGTCTGACGGAAAGACGAATCCCCGTGATCTCAAGCGGCAGCTTTCACGTGAAATTGTTTCACTTTACCACGGTGAAGAATCGGCGTTGGAAGCTGAGGCGGAGTTTGATAGGATTTTTATTGAATCGGACGTGCCGGATGAAATGGATGAATGGACCGCTGGAGCCGTGGAGGTTTTGATCTTGTCAATGATGTGTGACTCCGGGTTGGTCTCTTCCAAACGGGAAGCACGGCGCCTTATTGAACAGGGCGCTGTGACAATTGACGGGGAAAAAGTTTCAGATATTACCACGAATGTTAACGTTTCTTCGTCTGTAGTACTCAAGGTGGGAAAGCGCAGGTTTATCCGCGTTACGGCCTGAAGTTTCGTTTTTTTCTATCTTTTAACTGACAAATCCCACATCCTCGTTTTGCCGATTAAGAGGTCAAAGGTAAATTTGACTATTGAAAATCTGATTAACTTAGTTATTGGAGGGCATAATGGCTCTAAATGTTGTTGAGTTTACTGATGATGGGTTTGATTCTGATGTGCTGGCATCGGATACTCCTGTACTGGTTGATTTTTGGGCCGAATGGTGCGGACCTTGCAGAATGATCGGGCCTATTGTTGAAGAAATCGCTAATGAATACGCTGGCCGTATAAAGGTTGGCAAGATGAATGTTGATCTCAATCCGGTTGTTCCGCCTCAGTTCGGCATAAGGAGTATTCCCAGCCTTCTGATTTTCAAGGATGGCGCAGTGTCAGATCAAATTGTAGGTGCTGTGCCTAAGAAAAATATCACTGAAGTGCTGGATAAAGTTCTGGCGAATTAGTGACTCATAAGGTTATCATCATTGGTTCTGGTCCAGCTGGTTTGACGGCTGCCATTTACTGTGCTCGGGCAAATCTGAAACCGATCGTTTTTGAAGGTAGTCAGCCCGGCGGACAGTTGACGATTACAACAGATGTGGAAAACTATCCCGGTTTTCCCGATGGTGTGATGGGGCCGGAACTGATGGATATGTTCCGAAACCAGGCCTGTCGATTCGGCGCTTCTTGCTATTTCAAGGAAGTGAAAAAAGTCGATTTATCCGGCACGCCGTTTAAAGTATGGGTAGGAGATGATCTTTTTGAAAGTGAATCGGTTATAATTTCTACCGGTGCATCCGCCCGGCTCCTTGGCATCGATTCTGAATCGAAGCTCATGGGGCACGGCGTATCAGCTTGTGCAACTTGTGATGGTTTTTTCTTTCAGGAAAAACATGTTGTTGTTGTGGGTGGCGGTGACTCCGCCATGGAAGAGGCACTTTTCCTCACAAAATTTGCCAGCAAAGTGTCCGTTGTCCACAGACGTGATGAGTTGAGAGCATCCAAGATTATGCGGGACCGTGCCACGGAAAATCCGAAGATCGAATTTGTTTGGAATACCGTTCTTGAAGAGATTCACGGGAGTGAAGATGACGGAGTAAGCGGTGTAACATTGAAAGACACCGTAACCGGGGAGGCGAGAAATTTTTCCTGTGAAGGCGTTTTCCTTGCCATCGGTCACACTCCTAACACTTCTCTTTTTTCAGATCAGTTGCAGACCGATGATAATGGTTATTTAGTAACCAAGAACGGTTCTTCACATACCTCCACCGATGGTGTTTTTGCAGCGGGCGATGTTCAGGATCATGTTTATCGTCAAGCGGTGACCGCCGCAGGTACCGGATGCATGGCCGCCATCGATGCCGAGAGATTCCTCGAATCTCAGCATTAACCTCCTACTGGGAACAGATTATCTTTTTTCCGAGCGTGAAAGTAATCGCGTGTTTTAATGAAAGGAGCGTGACATGAATAGAATTCAGATACCGATTTTCGAACTAAAAAATATCAGTATTAGTTATGGTGACAAAACTGCTTTGAAAATTGGGAACTTCAAGTTTCACCGCGGTACAGTTTACGGAATAACAGGACCGATGGGATCAGGTAAATCGATCTTTCTCAATATGCTCGGGGGAAGGCTCGATCCTGCTGATGGTGAACTGCTTTACGAGAGCCAACCTTACAAAAAAAACTGGCGTAGGAAAATCAAAGTACCTGAAGAAATTTTATTTGTCGATGTCACTGATGTTTATTCGGCGGGCACCGTGAATCAGTTTCTCACCTCTCGCTTTCAGGATCGCTCCAAGCAGGTGAAGAAACAGTATTACTCCAGCAACAATAGCGCCAACGAATGGGAGACGTCTATTTCTTCACTTTCGGGGGGACAATTGTACAGGCTACACTTGGTGACTGCCATTGAATCTGATCCAAAAGTGCTGATCATCGATGACTACGGTGTCAACTTTGATTACAGCACGTTGAGAGAGTTCAATAAAAAGCTCAATCATACAGCACGTGCCAGAGGCGTAACAGTGATCCTTTCCAACAGTCGCGCGAAGGATATCAGTGATGCGGTGAGCGTGTTGCTATCACTTGATAATGGGCACCTTGCAAAGGTAAGGTCTTTCAAAAAGCCGGGACAGCGTTCCTCAAGACGTTGACACCTACCGGCTTTATCACTAGTCCGGTTTTCCTGGATCACGAAACTGGCTCGTTGCATCCAGAGTCACCTGAAAGATTGAAGTCTATTACAGCACGTTTAGAGAAATCTAAAATTACGGAACATCTAATATTCATCGAACCAAGACAGGCCCATCGAGAGGAACTGGAACTTGTCCATTCCAGAGGCTATATTGACAGCATAAAGTCAAAATGCGAGAATAATGTAACAGTCCTTGATGGTGGAGATACTGTCGTCTCTCACTCGTCTTATTCAGTGGCTCTTCAGGCTGCTGGTGGAGTGGTCCGTGCTGTGGAGATGATATTCAGTGGAGAAATCTCAAATGCTTTCTGTTCTATACGTCCTCCTGGACACCATGCAGAAGTGGACACCGCTATGGGGTTTTGCCTATTCAACAATGCTGCTGTGGCCGCGAAAATGATACAGAAAACCCAGGGTGCCGAGCGTGTCTTGATCCTTGACTGGGATGTCCACCACGGCAACGGCACGCAACACATTTTTGAATCTGACCCAACAGTCCATTATATCAGCCTCCATCAGCATCCTTTCTATCCGGGGACCGGAACAAGTGATGAGACGGGAAAAGGTGATGGGCTTGGTACCACCACAAATTTCTCGCTAAGCGCTGGCAGCGGGGATGAGGTCTATCGGGATATATTTAACAACGTTTTACCTGATATTGTTGTGGCGTTCAAACCCGACTTCATAATATTATCTGCAGGATTTGATGCGCACATCCGAGATCCACTTGCCAATATGAATGTTTCCACAGAATGCTTTACAGAGATGACAGGGGTGATGTCCGCACTTGCCTCTGAACTGTGCGTTGATAGACTGCTCTCACTCCTCGAAGGGGGCTATGATTTGAAAGGACTTGCTGACTCTGTGGAGGCTCACCTGGAAAAATTGACGGAGGCCGTACCTCGTGCCTGACCGTCCGGACAGGTTTATTCTCATCATTTTGGACGGGTTGGGACTCCGGGACACCAGAGAGAACAACGCCTTCCGACTGGCCCGTACTCCTACATTTAACCGGTTGTTCAAGGAGAGTCCTTGGTCAACGCTAGACGCTTCGCAGGAAGCAGTGGGATTGCCCGCCGGAGTCATTGGCAACTCGGAAGTGGGGCATATGACCATTGGTGCTGGACGCATCCTGAAAAACGATCTGGTGAGGATCAATGACTCCATCGCTGATGGTACGTTCAAGGATAAGGGTGAGATCAAGAATATTCTTACCTATGTGAAAGATAAGGGATCGGCACTTCATTTGCTTGGCCTTGTTTCTGATGGGGGAGTTCACAGTCATTTCAGTCACATTCCGCCGCTGGTGAAATGTGCAAAGGCTGCCGGGGTGGAAAAAGTTTTTCTTCATGCCATTACCGACGGCAGAGATACATCGCCCTACGGTGGCGTCGATTATGTCAGGCAAACTGAGTTGGCTCTGTCTGAAATAGGCATTGGACAAATTGCTACTGTGGTTGGAAGGTATTACGCCATGGACAGGGACCGCCGTTGGGATCGGACCGAGCGGGCATACCGCATGTTTGTGTCAGGTGAGGAGGAGAAGGCCGACTCAGCGGTCGAGGCCATTGAAAAATCGTACTCAGCCGGTGTGACCGATGAGTTCATTGAGCCCATCGCGGTTTCAGATAATGACGGTGAGTTTCATAACATTGCACCGGATGACGCAGTCCTCTGTTTTAACTTCCGGGCCGATAGGATGCGGCAGATATGCCCCGCTCTCGGAAGTGGTGATTTTTCACAATTCTCCACACTTCAAAGCCCTATCCGACTCACGTCCATGACTGTTTACAAAGATAATTTCGACTTCCCCGTGGTTTTTGGGTCGCAAAGCATTGAGATGAAATTTGGTGAAGTTTTGGCGCAGGCAGATTTCAGACAGTTGAGAGTGGCAGAGACTGAGAAGTATGCCCACGTCACTTACTTCCTCAATGGTGGAGATGAAAACCCTTACGATGCGGAAGAGAGAGTGCTCATCCCATCACCACAAGTAGCTACTTACGACCTCCAGCCGGAGATGAGTGCCTACGGTATTCGGCAAGCTGTGGTGAAGGCCATAGATGATGAGAGCTGTGATGCCATAGTCATGAATCTTGCCAATACAGATATGGTAGGGCACACCGGTGATCTCAATGCCACCATCCGTGCCGCTGAGGTGGCGGATGAGGTTTTGGGAAATGTGTTGGAAATGGTGACTCGAAAGAGAATGGTAGCTTTTGTTACAGCCGATCACGGAAATTGCGAGGTAATGGTGGATGAAGAAACAGAGCGGGAACACACCGCCCATACACTGAACCCAGTTCCGTTTGTTCTTGTAAATGGAGCAAGTGATATGCACCTTCGTACAAAAGGCAGTCTATCAGATGTGGCCCCCACAATTCTCGATGCGGTTCGTTTGCCGATACCGAATGAAATGACTGGGAGTAGCCTACTGGAATCGTGATCTCAGCCGTGAAATTCAAAGAACTGGAAAGCCGCTTTAATGAACTCAACATTCTCGTCATTGGCGATGTGATGCTGGATAACTATATCTGGGGCGAAGCTGAGCGCATATCACCTGAAGCCCCTGTGCCGGTAGTAAACGTCAGATCTTCCAGCTCCACTCCTGGCGGTGCTGGAAACGTCGTGGCCAACCTTCGTGCGCTGGGCGCCTCAGCTGCTCTTCTAGCTGTGGTCGGTGACGACAAGGAAGGGACACAGCTCAAATCACTTCTGAGAGAGTCAGGCGCTGATATCTCCATGATCTTTACCGATCCGTCCCGGCCCACCACGGTAAAGACGCGCATCATTGCTCACAATCAGCAGGTGGTCCGCACAGATTGGGAGGACGATACTGCTATCACAAATGAATTGCGTGGCAAACTCCGGGACAGTATTGAACGGGAAGTTTCTTCTTTTGATGGGGTTATTCTTGAGGATTATGACAAGGGGCTCGTGGACGGGCAGATCATTATTGATATTATGCAACTGTGTAAGGAATCGGAGGTGCCGGTTTACGTGGATCCCAAAGCGAGAAATTTCTTTGGTTTTGAAGGCGTTAAGCTCATGAAACCGAACGCATCAGAAGTAGCTCACGCTGCCGGTATCGAACTGAATGCTGACAATGTGAGTGAGGTTGGTGTAACTCTCCGCGATCGGCTGGCGTGCGAGATGCTCTTAATTACGCTAGGAGCGGAAGGGATGTCTCTATTTGATGATGGAGGGCACCACCTCATCCCGACAAGGGCTCGTGCAGTCCACGACGTTTCGGGCGCCGGTGATACCGTAATCTCCACATTTACACTGGCTCACCTCAGCGGCACCACACCAAAAGAAGCGGCAGAAATTGCCAACTTTGCAGCAGGTAGAGTTTGCGAGGAGGTTGGTGTTGTACCCATCTCTCTGGAGAAGCTGCACGAAATTATCGCCAGCCACAAGGCCTGACAACAGGTCCATGAAAGGTTTCTGTTTTTTAGGGCTGTGGCCTCTCTTTTTTTCTTTTCTTCAGGCCCAGGCAGATATCATTTATGACCCCTGGGACTGGGTCACCTACCGTTTTAGCCAGGACATAGCTTCAATTTCCGACGGACCGGAGCATGTTTACTTCGCATCTCCCGGAGGAATCTTAAGGTACCAAACTTTCGGCAGGTACTGGGACTTTCCCATCACAACTTCTCAGGGTCTATCTGACTTCACCGTCACGGCTATCTACTACGATTTTCACACACATATGCTGTGGGCATCTACACCGCAAGGTCTGGACTACTCCATGGACGGCGGCGGGAGGTGGAGTAAGGTTTCAAGAGATGAGCTCGGTTTGAGAGATCGGGAAGTGATTATCAGGATCGGCTCAACGGCTGAGGAACTATTCTGTGTCACGCCGTCTCAAATTCTAAAAGCTGACCACCTTTCAGGATTTCTCATTATGTCCTATTCGGAGCCACCTCCAAAAGATCAGATCACATGGGGAAGTTCATTGATGATTGGTACGGCAGCTGTCAGAGATATAGTTGACGGTTTCACCGCAATGGGAGGATGGAATCTCGAGCTCGGCTGGCTCAACGGTCCGTCTCTCAATGAAAAAGCGCCCATCACCACCGTTCACACTGACAGATTTGGGGATATGTGGGTAGGGACTCGTGGCGGACCTGTCTTTCGAGGTGACCAACAGTTGATGATACTGGAGCCAAAGCCTGTGGGACTGGCACAGACAAATGCCACGGTTTTGGAGTTTTGGGGAACCAGTCTTTGGGTAGCTGGTGTCAGTGCACCGGACGTCCCAAGCGGCATCACACTCTTGGATACTGACCGGAGCACCAGTGAACTTTTTCGCCGCGGTGTAGAAATCAGCTTCGGCCTTGATGCCGTGACGGCCATTGAAAAAGTTGGAAAACAGTGGTGGTTCGGGACGCCTGATGGTATTCAGATCTATGATCCTCAAAAAGATACTTGGACCGTCTTTTCAAAGGTGAAAACTCTCATCGATGAAACGATTAGTCACCTTAAGACGGACGGTGAATATATTTATGTTGGAACTCGGATGGGCGTGGTAAGAGTTTCGGTTGAAAAAGGCATTCTTGATCCTTGGCCCGTCACTCACGATATAGGGCGATGGCCGTCGGATGCCCTTGAATGGGATGGGTCCAATTTGTGGGTCAGTTCCCGGCGGCATCTTTGGAGATGGTTTGCTGACGCTGATTTCTTTTACCAGTACGGCAGTTTTGGTGAAGAATTAACGGGAATCCAGCCAGGCGAAGCCACACTCATGTCACCGGTAACGGCTGTTGTATCTTCTGACAGTATGGTTTATTTTGCTGACGAGTTTGGTCTATTGATATATAACAAGACTGAAGGAAAATGGGATCGATACACCGCTGAATCAAAACTGGTGGGATACCGCACACTGGACATGGATGTGGCTAACGTTGACGATAGCACCACGGTGGCTTGGCTCGCAACAACTAACGGGGCTGTCATGGTGAATTTCAGGACTGGCTTCGTGCGTCAATTCGGCCTAAGAGACGGCCTTCCGTCTCAGCAGATTACCGCTGTTCGAGTGGAGGGAGATCAAGTTTGGTTGGGAACCGCTGAGGGGTTGTGTCGGTTCAAATGGTTAAGGTATCTGCAATGAAACGCTTCTTCTTTTTTACTATCTTGATATTTTTCATCGTCACTAACCTCTCCGCGCAGCGAGGCCGGGGGAAGGGTCTCAAAGAGCTAGGAGCCCCTTATTTTTCTGTAAGTGCCCCGGGTTACCCCACTGAGACTGTCGATTCCGCCCGTTTGGACGTCTATGTCCGTGTACCTTACGATGCCATTCAGTTCGTCAAGAAAGGGGATTTATTCGAAGCAAAATACGAAATCACCGTTACTTTACTGGACAAAGACGATGATCAGATAGAGAGGCAAATCAAAGAGTTTGTATCAACAACGTCTGATTTCAGCGCAACTGTATCTCCCCGGGAAGGTGACCTGAGTGCTCAGTCATTTAAGATTGCTCCGGCTAAATATACTTGCGTTGTGGAAGTAACAGACAAAGACACACACAAGACGGGCCGAAGGAAAGTGAAGGTCGATGTCACCAGGATGGGAGAAGAAAGTGCCATCAGTGATTTGCTTCAGCTTGATCCAAACAACAAAGCGGAAGATCATCCGATGGGACTGCCTGTGGTTCCGCCAAGAACATTTGAGAGCGATTCAATAGTCCATGTTTATTACGAGGCGCGTTTGCCAAAAGGGACAGAATCACTTTTTGTCAGTTTACTTTCTGTTGAAGATGAGGTTTTAGAGGAAGATACAATTGATGTAACTGACAAAGGCTTGTTCATAAAAGATATCCTTGAACAAGAATTTGAGGCTACCGTTGCTTCCCGTTTCAAACTGGAGTTGAGCTTAGATAAAGAGACAGGCAAGGATGATGAAGTGATGTCTGAAATTGTTATTCAGAATCTCTGGCTCGGCATGACAGCTTTTGTCAACAATCTTGATAATGCTATCGAGCAGTTGAGGTTTATAGCCTACTCAGATGAGATGAAAAAATTGAATAATAGCAAAGAGGATAAGAAGGAAGAGAACTTCAGAGCTTTTTGGGTAAAGCGTGACCCCACGCCAGATACACCAAAAAATGAACTGATGGATGAATTCTACCGCCGCATTCAGTACTCCAACGAAAAATTCGGTACGTGGCAGGAAGGGTGGAAAACAGCTATGGGCATGATTTTCATTCTATTTGGACCGCCTGATGACATTGAAGTGAATATGTATGGCCGCGACGGCCGCCATTACCAAAGGTGGACCTATTTTAAGATCAGTCGCTCGTTTACTTTTGTAGACTATAACGGTTTTGGCGAATACGAACTTATGGACCCATACGTCTCACCGTACGGCACCCGTTGGCGGTAAACGTTTCGACAGTAATTACCTCCGTCCCAAACTTTAACAGTTGAACCGACCTTTCTCACACTCCAGTCTTTCCTTGTATGAGCAGTGCCCAGCAAAGTACAAGTTCAGTTATGTTGACAACATCAGTAAACCGTATGAAAGTATAGAATCCTTTTTGGGAAGAAGGGTGCATGAAAGTTTGGAATTTCTCTACAGCGAGATGGTGAAGGGTCGTCTTCTTCTGTTTGATGGTGTCATCAATCATTTCACCAAGGGGTGGAACGAAAAATGGCACAAGGACGTGGTTATTGTGAAGAAACGTTTTTCCGTGGACCACTACTTCAAACTGGGAACAGACTGTCTCGGCCGGTATTACCGCAAACATAAGCCATTTTCTTCTCCAGTAAAGGAGATAGAGTACACGGTTCTTTTCAAAATGGATCCTGAGGATGATTTTCAAATAAAAGGGATCATTGACCGCCTCGATCACTTGGGTGATGGGAAATGGGAGATACATGATTACAAAACTTCCAGCAGGTCCATGAGCCAGGCCGACGCAAATCGGAATCGACAGTTAGCATTGTATCAATTGGGTGTCCAGCAAGTTTTTGACGGTGTGGAAAATGTTGAACTTGTCTGGCATTTTCTTCAGCACGGTCAGGAAGTCCGTTCAAGCCGCAGCGTTCGCCAGCTGAAAAATCTAAAAACAAAGATTCGAAATTTGGTGTCAGAAATTAAGGAGTCCATCCAAAATAATGGTCCCTTTCTGCCACAAAAGTCGCCCCTATGTTACTGGTGTTTTTATTGGGAAGAATGCCCCGCTGTAGCCGGGCACAATCCCGTTGTGAAAAGAGAGGCCGCGCCCTAACTTCACCGCCGCAATGAGCGATCTCACTGCTCGCCAAAAAGGGCTGCTCGTCAAACTCTTTTCTCCGGATAACATTAAAACGCTGTCGACCCTGATTGACGATTCCTCTGATTCTGATTGGAGTGATCTTTACACTGCACTCATTTCCGACAAAAGTGATAATGCGGCAACGGTGTACATAGACGGCGCTTCCGAACTTCACAACTCTACAGCCGGCATCGGTGGCATTTTTTTTAGAGATGGAGCGCCTGATAAAGAGCTCTATTCCTTTTCAGAAAATATTGGCTCGGCTACCAATAACGAGGCAGAGTATACTGCCCTTATCAGAGCACTTGAACTGGGTAATGAACTCAACATCAGTCAACTTTCTATATTTAGTGATAGCGAACTTATTGTGAAGCAGATCAACCTTGAATACAAGGTGAAGAATGAACGGCTTCAAAAACTCCATAGTTCGGCTCGCGCCATGTTGGCCGAATTTGACTGGACTCTTCAGCATGTCCCCCGGGAGAAGAACAAAAAGGCCGATACTCTCAGCAAACAGGCGTTGACGAAGGGTGTTGAGAAATGAAAGGGCTCCTTACAGCAGGCGGCCACGGCACCCGGCTCAGACCCATCACCCATACGAAGAACAAGCACCTGATCCCTATCGCAAATCGGCCCATGCTTACCTATGCCATGGAATATTTGTCTGATGTAGGAATTAAAGAGATTGGCATTATCGTGAACGCCGATGACGATGAGATTGAAAAGTCTTTTGGTTCTGGAAAGAAACTGGGGGTGAAACTTACCTATATTCCTCAGAGAGCACCACTCGGTTTGGCCCACGTGATTAAAATTGCCGAGCCGTTCATTGGCGATGATAAATTTCTTTTCTATCTCGGTGATAACATTCTTGTAGGCGGCGTGAGGCAATTTGTTGATGAATTCGAAGCTGCTGGCTCTAACTGTCATTTGGTGCTTAGCAAAGTGCCCGATCCGGAGCGGTTTGGTGTACCTGAAATAAGCGGAGATCAAATCATTTCCATTGAAGAGAAGCCGTCAAATCCCAAAAGTGATTTTGCTGTGACCGGTATTTATCTTTATGACAGTTCTATCTTTGAGGCAGTTAACAGGATAAAGCCGTCGGCGCGGGGCGAGCTGGAAATTTCCAATGCCCATCAATATCTGTTGGACAGTGGGAAATCGGTTTCCTTTTCCGAAATCACAGGATGGTGGAAGGATACGGGTAAACCGTCCGATCTTCTTGAAGCAAACAGACTAATTCTTGATAATCTCCATGGAAAGAATTCAGCTAAGATAGACAATAAATCTTTTGTTACTGGTCGAATCGTTGCTGGTAAAGGGACCACTGTAAAGAATAGTAAAGTGAGGGGACCGGTCATCCTTGGCAAAAATGTACACGTTGAGAATGCCTATATTGGCCCTTACACTTCTATTTCTGACGACTGTGACATTATTGGTTGCGAAGTGGAGTACTCAATCGTTATGTCCGGGTCGTCACTGAAAGACGTTGAAAAAAGAATCGAAGCTTCTCTATTGGGTCACGACGTTGAATTGAGTCAGTCAAATACCAGGCCCCGGGCGCACAGGATTATGGTAGGTGACCAGGGAAGAGTGGAAGTGGCCTAGGATGGTGCTTGTCTCATCGAACGGCGCTGAAAGAACAGTTGCATTCCACACGCTGGGGTGCAAGCTGAACTTTGCCGAGTCCGCTTCCATTGTCACAAACATGGAATCTCAGAGCTTCAAGCGTGTTGATTATTCTGAGAGGGCTGATGTCTATATTGTAAACACCTGCTCCGTCACCGAAAACGCTGATAGAAAGTGTAGGAAAGCGGTTCGGCAGGCACTGAGGAAATCCCCGAGCGCATTTGTGGCTGTCATAGGCTGTTATGCTCAGCTCCGCCCTGAAGAAATTTCGGCCATTCCCGGAGTGGATCTTGTCTTGGGTGCCGGTGAAAAGTTTAATCTACCTGCTTATCTAAGTGATCTCTCCAAAAGAGAATCGGGAGAGATCCATTCCTGCGATATCGAAACGGTTAATCGCTTTTTCCCGTCTTGCTCAACATCGGAGCGGACCCGGGCATTTCTGAAGGTCCAAGACGGCTGTGATTACACGTGCTCCTACTGTACCATTCCCATGGCTAGGGGTCGGAGCCGGAGCCATACAATTAAACAAACGGTAGCCAGCGCTCGGCGGCTTCTTGATGTAAAGGTGAGGGAAATTGTGCTCACCGGTGTCAATATAGGCGACTTTGGTGCCGGCTCTGAAAAAACCTTTATTGGTCTTTTGGTGGCCCTTGATAGGATTGGTGCCGAGCGAATACGTATTTCATCTATCGAACCGAACTTGCTGACAGATGATATCATCAACTTTGTGACCGGTTCAAACTCATTTGTTCCTCATTTCCACGTGCCACTTCAGTCCGGTTCAGACAAAATCCTAAAGTGGATGCGACGCCGCTATTCCAGTGATATGTATCTGTCCCGGATCGATCAAGTAAAACAGGCCATGCCTCATAGCTGCATCGGTGCAGATGTGATTGTTGGATTTCCCGGTGAGACTGATAATGATTTCAGGGCAACAGTCCGCCTGTTGAATGATGCGGATGTTTCATACCTGCATGTTTTCAGCTATTCTGAACGTCCCGGGACAGATGCTGCTGAAATGAAAAAGAAGGTCGCGCCAAACGTTCGTGCTGAGCGAAGCAAGCATCTTCGTATTCTTTCAAAAAAGAAGAGAAGTGCGTTCTATGAATCGTGCTTGGGGCAAGTTCGTAACGTTCTTTTCGAGACCTGGGATAACGGTATTCTAGAAGGTTTCACCGATAATTATATCCGTGTCAAAGTGCAAGGGGAGAGGAGTTTTTCCGGGACAACTCAAAGAGTGAGTTTAAGGTCTATTCGCGATGGTGTTATGCAGGGAGTCTTATCCAATTGAGTGATGTTCCTTTTGTCGGTATTGCCGGCAATATCGCAGTGGGAAAAACAACACTTACCAAAATGATTTCTGAGCATATGAGGTGGCGCCCGTATTATGAATCTGTGGATGACAACCCCTATCTATCCGATTTCTATTCGGATATGAAGCGGTGGAGTTTTCATCTGCAGATCTATTTTCTTTCTCGCCGGTTTCGGACTCATAGGGAAATGTCTGAGGGAGATGTTCCTGCTGTGCAAGACAGGACAATTTATGAGGATGTGGAAATATTTGCTCAATCCCTTCACGAAATGGGAAACATGTCCGAGCGAGACTGGGCCAACTACCGGGCGCTCTTTGATGAAATGACTTCCTATTTGAGGAAACCTACACTTATTATATTTCTTAAAGCATCCACCGATTCACTGCTGACGCGGCTGAAAAAGCGCGGCCGTGAGTATGAAAAATCAGTGTCGGCAGAATATCTGCATAACCTCAACATTGCCTACACTAAATGGATCAATCGTGCAAAATTGGAGTTTAATGTTATGACTGTGGACACGAATGATTTTGACGTCTACAAAGATAAAGACCGGCTGGAGCAGTTGATTCAGGATATTGCTCGGCGCTGTGAGGCGTGACAGAAAAAAACATAAACCGTGTTGGACTATCCGGCAGAATCTTCTTACCTTATCCTCTTCAGATGGTAAACTGATGATTCTCCGTCACATGTTTATTCTTACTATCTTGACCACCACCATTATTGCGGGAGAGCAAGCAGAAGCGGTTTTCTCCGAAGTTTCTCTCACCAAAGGCGACAACGGTCTTATCTATCTGACGGTCAAAAGTGATGAAGCCATTGCCGGACTCCAGTTCGAGGTCGGTTACGATCCAGAGGTACTGGAGATCGGTGTACCAAGCCTTTCCACTAGCAACAGGGATTTTTCTCTCAAAACAAAAAAGGACTCAGAGAGTCTTAAAGTTGTGGCTTTCTCAATGGAAGGAAAGACACTTGATCTTGAAGACCCTGTTTTGATGATTCCCTTATCTTCCAAGGGAGATTACGAAGGTTCAGTTTCCCTCAATGTTAAGGATTTTATCCTTTCGCGACCTGACGGCAACAAAATCAATCTGAGGGTTTCAGCAGGGCAGATTTACCTTGTCCCTTCACTACCGAGAACTTTTACGCTCAATCAGAATTTTCCGAATCCATTCAACAACCAGACCGTCATCAAATTTGATCTTCCTGAGTCGGCTCTTGTAGATATCATTATCTACGATATTACCGGTGAGTGCATCCGTGCCCTGGAAGAAAGAAGTGTACTCCCCGCCGGTTTTCACGCAATGCGATGGGACGGGCTGGACGATGCCGGCAGTCCTGCACCATCAGGTGCATATGTCTGTTCCATGAAGGTGGGTGTGAACTATCACGCCATGAAAATGGTCTTGTTGAGATAGAGGAGACTGGTGAAAATAGTTGTTATCGGTGCCGGTGAAGTCGGTTTTCAGCTCTCCAAAGGGCTGAGCGAAGAAGACTTCGATATTACCATTATCGAGATTTCCATGGAGAGGGTGCAGCGCGCATCCGAAAATCTCGATGTCATAACTGTTCATGGAGATGGTACCAGTCCCGATATTCTGCGTGAAGCGGACGTTGAAAAAGCGGATATCGTTGTGGCCGTTACCCGTGTGGATGAAGTGAATCTTATCGCCTCGCAGCTGTCCCATGAGCTTGGTGCTAACAAGATCATAGCTCGACTCAGAAATACAGAATATTCTGAAAAAGGATCTCTCATTCGTCCCGAGCGGTTCGGGATAGATAAGGTGATCCATCCAGAAATGGCCGCCACAGCCGAGATAAACCGCCTAGTGAGGCAAACATCTGCCACCTCTGTTGTGGACTTTGAGGGAGGGCGGTTGCAGCTGATCGGTATCCGCCTGGATAACGGTTGTCCCGTTATTGGGCAGTCGCTGGATGCGGTTCAGTCCAGGAACGGCTCGCTTGCTTTTAGTGCTGTGGGTATTATTCGTGGACAGGAAACAATCATGCCCCACGGAAAGACCGAATTTGATATAAACGACATTTGTTATTTTCTTGTGAGAAAGGAACAGGTTGAAAACCTGTTGTACATGGTCGGCAAGCCGGTTCGCGAGACCAGGAATGTGATGATTCTGGGCGGAGGGAAGATTGGCCGTGCTGTGGCTTACGAACTTCAGGAGGAGATAAATGTGAGGCTAGTGGAAAAAAATCGTGACAAGGCGCAGATGCTGGCGTCTGAGTTAAATAAAACACTGGTCCTGAATGGTGACGGAACTGACATTGAATTTCTGAGACTTGAGAGTCTTGAAGAGCTTGACAGCTACATTGCGGTTACAGAGAACGAACAGACGAATCTTTTATCAGCTTTGCTGGCCAAACACTTAGGTGTCCGTCAAACTATGATCCATGTCTCCACAACCGAATATATCCCGGCCATGAAAATGATAGGTCTTGATGTCGTTGTCAGTAAGAATATGTGCACAGTCAACGAGATCCTGGAATACATAAAAAGTGATGAAAAACTGGTGGTCACCAATTTTGAAGATATTGACGTGGAAGCCATTGAATTTAGCCCGGAGCCCGGAAGCAAGATAACACAAAAACCTTTGGGTGAAATAGGCTTTCCCACTGCATCTGTCATTGGTGCAATAAATCACCACGGTCATGTCTCTATCGCTCATGGAGACACCGAAATTACAGAAGAGGATACTGTTCTTGTCTTTTCACTGCCTGATGCAATTCCCAAAGTGGAAAAGCTCTTTAATTGAATGAATGCACATTCGTTCGATACTTAATGTTTTAGCAGCACTGCTGACCATCCTGGGAGCGACCATGCTTCTATCCGCGGCGTGGTCTTTTTACTATGAAGAGCCCGATCTTGAAGGTCTACTCATGTCCTCAGGGATAACAGTTGCTGTCAGTCTGCCCGTCTGGATTTTGACGCGGAGAAAGGTGACGCTGTCTGTTAAAGACGGATTTGCCATAGTAACACTGGCTTGGTTCACAATCGCTATTTTTTCTTCGCTGCCCTTTATTTTAACTGGTACCATTCCAAATCTGACGGACGCATTTTTTGAATCCATGTCTGGTATTACTACAACTGGTGCATCTATCCTGGGCAATCCTGCCACAATGCCACACCTGGCCAACGGAATTGAGAGTTTGGGGAAAGGAGTACTCTTCTGGAGAAGTTTCATTCAGTGGATCGGCGGAATGGGGATTATTGTCTTCAGCATTGCGATTTTGCCGCTATTGGGTGTGGGCGGTGTTCAGTTGTTCAAGGTTGAAGTACCGGGACCTGTGCCTGACAAGTTAAAACCGAGGGTTCAGGAAACTGCCAAGAGTCTATGGCTTGTCTATTTGGGTGTTACAGCAGTAGAGGTAATCCTGCTTATGTTTGGTGGCATGACATTTTTCGATGCGCTTTGTCACTCTTTTACCACTATGGCAACAGGCGGTTTTTCGACGAAAAATACCAGTATTTCCCATTTCAACAGCGCCTATGTGGAATATGTAATCATCCTTTTCATGTTCCTTGCTGGTGTCAATTTTGCGCTCCACTGGAAGATCATTACCAATCCTAAACGGTTGAGCTATTTTCGGGATGGTGAATTCAAGTTTTACGGGCTCATGGTTCTGTTGGTCACAGTCTTCCTTGCCGCAAGAATTGCCTTAAATGTTGAAGACCTGTCTCACAAAATCATCAGAGATTCTCTTTTTCAGGTTGTTTCCATTTTGACCACAACCGGTTTCAGCACTGCAGATTATCTTCTTTGGGGACCCTTTGCTAAACTCTCTTTGCTTTTGTTGATGTTTGTTGGGGGCTGTGCCGGCTCTACGAGCGGTGGCATGAAGATCGGCCGCATCATGGTGGTGATCAAATATAGTCTTTCTGAGATCAAACGGCTCCTCCATCCCAGAGCAGTCATCCCGGTCAGGATTGGGCGGCAGATGATCTCAGAAGAGGTTATCAGGAATACATTAGGGTTTGTGCTCTTCTATGTTTCTATATTTGTTACTGTTTCGGTGATTCTCACTGTATTGGGTCTGGATCTTGAGTCAGCTTTTGGTGCTACCGCTGCTTCCATCGGGAACATTGGTCCTGGCCTCGGTTCAGTAGGTCCCGTGGCCAACTACGCGCACCTGCCAGCGTTGGCTAAATGGCTCTTGACATTCTGTATGCTTTTGGGCAGGTTGGAGATATTTACTGTCATGGTTTTTTTAAATACATTTTTTTCGAGGCGATAAATGGCAAATATATTATCAGATGTGAGAGAAGGTATTGGCTATTTGACTGTGAACCGGCCTAATGTGCTAAATGCACTAAATGGTGAAACCATAGTGGCGCTTAAGGACGCATTTCGCGAATTTCAAATCGATGACGAAGTGCGGGTCGTAATCCTTACTGGAACTGGTGAAAAAGCGTTTATTGCCGGAGCTGACATCAAAGAAATGAAATCACATTCACCTTCCAAAGCTATTGCCTCGGCTCGTCGGGGGCAAGACCTGACAAACTTAATAGAAAATTTTCCTAAGGTTGTTATTGCGGCGGTGAACGGGTACGCTTTGGGCGGCGGTTGCGAAGTAGCCATGGCGTGCCACATTAGGGTAGCATCCAATAATGCAATGTTTGGTCAACCGGAAGTCAATCTCGGCATCATTCCCGGTTGGGGTGGTACACAGCGTTTACCCCGCCTTGTGGGGAAGGGGAGAGCTATCGAAATGATTACCAGCGGTGAAATGATCTCAGCACTTGTGGCGAAGGAAATTGGATTGATAAACCATGTAACTGAACCGGGTTCTCTGATGGATAAATCTGAAGAGATTTCTAAATCAATCATAAAAAGAGGACCGGAAGCCGTTCGACTTTCCTTGGAAGCGGTGAATAAGGGCTTAGAGATGACGCAGGAGTTAGGTCTAGAATATGAAGCAAACCTCTTTGGGATTGTTTTCAGCACTGAAGATCATGCAGAAGGAGCAGCCGCTTTCGTAGAAAAGAGAAATCCAAACTTTAAAGGAAAATAATTGACCATGGCTGCAATATGAACTCTCGAAGAAAAAAGAGAAAACTTCCAAAGGACGCTCCTTACTCAACTGAATAAGCCTCATCCTTCTTATTTCCAACGATTTTACTAAGAGAAAAACTATATTGAAGCTTAACAGTTTCTTCGAGGGTTGGTTCGGACGTTATGTCCTACCCGGTATCATCATGCAGTCTGTACTCATAGGCGGTGGGTATGCGACTGGTCGGGAGATTGTTGAATACGGAGCAAGGCTCGGGGCTATAGGGTGGATTGCCGGATTGACTATTTTCTTGGGATTTGCCTTTCTCAGTTTTCTCACTTTTGAACTGGCCCGGATTTACAAAGCTTACGACTACCGGTCATTGGTAAAACAGGTAGCGTGGAAACTGTGGTTTTTATACGAGATCGTTTACGTGTTGCTGGGGGTTATTGTTATCGCTGTGATGGCTTCTGCCACCGGTGAGATTGTCCAGCAGACCCTGGGTTTGAACTACTGGGCCGGAGTTTTTAGCATTACCGTTGTGGTGGGCATTTTGAATTTCTACGGAGGCCATTTCATAGAACGGTTCAAGACGTTCGGTACAGCTGTTCTTTATTTAGGTTACATATTCTTTTCGCTGATTGTTCTTTCAGATCGGTGGGGAAAGGTCGTAGCCACACTTACCAAGGGTGACACCTCTTTTTCCTCGGAGCCAGTTACTGTAGGAATGGCCATTACTGTTGGTATTGTCTATGTGGGTTATAATCTTGTTTTTGCTCCCGCCCTTTTCACCCTCAGACGACAGTCTACCCGAAGAGAAACTTTTTGGTCCGGGATGATTGCCGGTTTTCTCATGACGTTTCCTTGGTTTCTCACCTACTTCTGTCTTATGGGTTTTTATCCCGATCCACAAGTTTTTAAGGCCACTGTACCCTGGCTAGTGATGCTGGAGACAGTGGGAGGGTCGGCTATCATTACTCTTTTTGGTGTTGTGGTGGGGTGGACACTCATCGAAACCGCCACAGGTATTGTCCACGCAATTATTGAGAGGCTTCACGCCCATGCGAAGGAACTGGGTAGGAAACCGATGACTCATTCGCAAGATGCTTTGTTTGCCACCGCCATGCTTCTGATTTCTGTGGGGCTGGCGAGGATCGGTATCGTTGATCTCATTGCAAAAGGGTACGCAGCCATGTCCTACGGAATGATCGTAGTTTACATTATTCCACTTTTGACAGTCGGTATCTATCGCATCTTGAAACCTGAATGGAAAAAGGAATTTTGGGTGCAGGCATGATTTCTGTTGCTCATCTCTCCCTGCCTTATTACCATCATGTCCGTGTGAGACAGTGGGAAGATAGATTAATATGTTTTTAACCGGGAGATTACCGTGAAACGGTATGCTGCACTTGTAGAAGGCAGGTTTGATTTTCTCTATGCCAAAACTGCCAATGCTCTGTTGCGATACAGGCCTGAGGAAGTGGTCTGCTGTATAGATTCAGAGAACGCCGGGAAAACGACGAATGAGGTCATAAAACTGGGCGGCGATACGCCTGTTGTGGGTTCATTCGAAGAGGCGATGGATTTCAATCCCGACACGCTTGTAGTGGGGGTCGCTACTCAAGGTGGTTTTTTGCCAGACAACATGCGACAATGCGTGCGTGAGTCCATTGAAAGCGGGATTAATGTGATTTGCGGTTTACATGCTTTCCTTTCTGAGGATGAAGAGTTTGCTCCGCTGGCTGATAAACATGGTGTCAGCATCACCGATTTAAGGAAACCGCCGTCGCCACTGCCGTTCTCAGAAGGAACTTGGCGCACTCGAAAAACACCCACCCTTTTGACAGTCGGGGACGATTGTGACACCGGTAAAATGACGGCGGCATGGGAGTTGAAGCGGCAATTAGAAGAGAAGGGAAAGAAAGTTGCCTTTGTAGGAACCGGACAGACGGGGATACTTCTAGGCGGATTCGGTGTTGCGGTGGATGCCATCGTGAGTGATTTTGAGGCTGGTTCAATTGAGGCTGAAATTGACCGTGTAGGGGATGATGTGGATCTCATTGTTGTGGAAGGGCAGGGTAGCATTTCTCACATGGCCTATTCCGGCGTTACGCTGGGACTTTTGCACGGCACCATGCCGGATATGCTTTTGATGTGTCATGAGCCGGCTAGGGATATTGATACATTTGAACATCCTATGGCAGACTTCAAAGAGGTGATGGATATTTATGTCCGTCTCGTCCAAATATTCAAACCGTGCGAGGTCATGGGACTTAGCCTTATCACACATACTGAGAGCGAAGATCAGGCCAAAACCACAATTCAAAACTACAGTGACGAATATGGAATTCCTGCTGTGGACCTGGTTCGATTCGGTGGGGATCAAGTTATTGATGGCCTTTTATCAAAGCTTGGATGAATTTCCATTACTCCACATACAGACTTGAGTTAAAGCACCGCTTTACAATAGCCCGGGGCTCTGAGGATATGGTGGATGTAGTACTGGTTTACTTCACAAAAGATGGTTTTACGGGCGTTGGTGAGGCGGCCCCGTCAGACCGCTATGATGAAGATGTACTAATAATTGTTAAGCATCTCAATTCACTTTCGTTTGATGAGTTGTCGGTGAACGATTCTCTCGATGACTGGCTGGATGCCGCACTTCCTAAGGCTAATGGTATGCGGTCACTGGAAGCTGCCTTTGATCTCGCTTTGCACGACCTTTACGGCAAGCTGAATAACACCGCGGCCACAGATCACTTTGGTGCTGACCCTAGTAAGGCGTGTATGACATCCTTCACTATCGGTATTGATGAACGGGAGAAGATCAGGGAAAAGGTGATGGAAGCTGAAGAGTATCCTCTACTTAAAGTGAAGCTCGGAAGCGATAACGACAAGGAGATCATTAACGCTTTGCGTGATGTCACCGATAAGTTGATTCGTGTGGACGCCAACGAAGGATGGGACCTGGAAGAGGGAAAGAAAATGTGTGACTGGCTTGCTGAACGGAACGTAGAATTTGTAGAGCAACCGCTCCCGGCGGATAATCTGGACGACACAGTAAAACTCCGGGAGTATTCACCATTGGAATTGGTTGCTGATGAGAATTGTATCGATTCCGGAGACATTCCTCCAATCTCTGACGCCTTCGATGGCATCAACATTAAACTGATGAAATGCGGTGGTCTACGGGAAGCACACAAAATGATTCATATGGCGAGAGAGCGCAACATGAAGATCATGCTCGGATGCATGGTAGAAACATCTATTGCCATCACCGCTGCCGCCATCCTGTCTCCTCTGGTGGATTACGCCGATCTCGATGGAAATATTCTTACATCAAATGACCCTTTCGATGGTGTGAAAGTTGTAGACGGTATGCTAGTCCTCCCGGAAGGTTCTGGACTCGGTGTTAATCTGAAAGAGTGAGGATTCTTGGTATAGAACACGTGGCCATCGCCACCGATGAGATCGACAAGGATGCTCCTTTCTGGAGGTACATCCTTGGTATCAACCGGAGTGTCATGGAAGACGTTCCGCACGAAGGTGTGACTACGGACATATACGATACTGGGAGGGGAAAGATTGAGCTTTTGGCGGAACTTGGAGAAGTTTCATCCATTAAAGGATTCCTCGAAAAACAGGGTAAGGGGATCCACCACATCTGCCTCCAGGTAGATGATATTGTTGCGGCGACGGCTGAACTGAAGGTGAATGGGATTCGCCTCATCAATGACGAACCGAAAGTGGGTGCGGAGGGTTACAGGATAATCTTTATCCATCCCGAAAGTGCCGGTGGCGTATTGGTAGAGTTGGCCGAAAGGCCCGAGTGAACACCGTCCAAAACCCGTCATCCTTCGATGGGCTCAAGATGACAAGGTCCAATCTGCTTGCCGTTGACCTTTATGGGCTTCAGGTTCTGATTGGGTAAATTTGGGGCACTGAACTCTGAATTTGCTCTAATGTCTGTAACCGACACAATCCAGGAAAAATTATCGCAGCTACCTCGGAAGCCCGGAGTTTATCTGTTTAAAGATGGTAAAGGGAAGACGCTCTACATCGGGAAAGCAAAAGAGCTGACCAATCGTGTTCGAAGTTATTACCACAAAAGTGCGAATCATTCGCTAAAAATCAACTCCCTGTTACGCAAGGCAAAAAACCTTGAGTGGATCGTTACAGGCAGTGAAGTGGAAGCGCTTTTGACAGAGGCAAATCTTATAAAGGAGCAGATGCCTCATTACAATGTTCTTTTGAGAGATGACAAGTCATTTCCATATATCAGAATTACTAATGAGCCATATCCACAGGTTTTCATTACCAGAAAACTTATTCATGACAGTTCGAAATACTTTGGCCCCTTTACCGATGTTAGAGACCTCCGTCGGACCTTAAAAGTTCTTCACAAGATATTTCCCATTCGGAGTTGCGACTATAAACTAAACAGCGCAACAATCTTAGCGAAACGGTATTCGATCTGCCTCGACTACCATATCAAGAAATGCCAAGGTCCATGTGAAGGGCTGGTAACTGAAGAAGCCTATCAGGAGATGATCTGCAACGTTATCCGGTTCCTGCACGGTCAGACGTCTGGCATACGAAAAAGCCTGAAAGAGCGGATGGATTTGGCGGCCAGCAATAGGCGTTACGAAGAGGCGGCAGTTTACAGGGATCAGTTGCAATCGATAGAGGCTTATACAAAACGGCAGAACAAGGCGACCGCTTCCTTTGAGGACCGGGATGTAATAGCTATTGCCGATGAAGGTAATGACGCCTGCGGTGTGGTTGTCCGCATTCGCGGCGGCAGGATTGTGGGACGGGAAAAAGTATTTCTCATGGGTGTGGATGATGAGACCATGGAGCGGATGGTTTCCGATTTTATCCGACAATTCTACCTCATCACCCATTTCGTCCCCGGTGAGATCGTGGTGCCGGCCAGGCCGGAAGACGAGGAGACTCTCACTAGCTGGCTCGAATCGAAACGGGAAAAGCGATTAAAATTTGTTGTGCCTCAAAGGGGTGAAAAAGCGAGGCTACTAAGAATTACTCGTCAGAACGCTGACCTACTACTTAGCGAACAACTTAGAAAACGAAAACGTCGAAGGGAGTTAATTCCGAAAATGGTGAGCCAGTTGCAGGAAGACCTCCATCTTGCTGTGCCTCCGCGGAAAATTGAGGCATTTGACATTTCAAACATTCAGGGGAAGCATCCGGTGGGGAGTATGGTCAGTTTTGTGGATGGGAACCCAAAAAAGAGTGATTACCGAAAGTTCAAGATCAAAACTATTGAAGGTGTTGACGACTTCGCCATGATGCGGGAAGTGGTCCACCGGCGCTACTCACGGCTAAAGAGTGAGCAAACTGCTTTTCCGGATCTTATTCTAATCGACGGTGGGAAGGGGCAACTTAGTATGGCTGTGAGTGCACTAAAGGAACTGGGTCTAAGCTACATACCGGTGGCTGCTTTGGCGAAACGGCTGGAAGAGGTGTTCCTGCCGGACTATTCTGACCCTCAGTCCGTTTCGAAGGCCTCACCGGGACTTATTCTACTAAGGCGAATTCGTGATGAGGCACACCGGTTTGCTGTCTCTTTTCATCGACAGCGGCGTTCAAAATCGGCTACCAAATCACTATTTGACGATGTAAAAGGGGTGGGTCCGATCACCCGAAAAAAGCTTTACGACAAGTTTCAGGATCTGGAAACAATAGCTCAGGCTTCACCCTCAGAAATCAAGAACAAAATAGGCGTGGCACTGCCATTGGCAACAAAGATCATCAAGACAGCTCGACGAGAAATGGCGATTGAATTATAGATCATGACGCAAAGAAAATTCCCCAGATATCTGTACCAACATCTGAGGACGACCCTAGGCAGAGAGCCTTCTGATGAGGAGCAGTCACTGCTTCTAAGGTGGGCCGAATTTGATAGGCAGCGAAGATTTGCTCAGATTCTGACCACAAGCGAAGAGACCGGTGCGCCAATCTCTTTTTCCAACTTATTCAGGTCGAAAGGTTCAGTCACTCTTAATGCCTTAGAAGAGGTCATGGGCCGAGCTGTCAATGATCTGATTGCATCGGGAGTAACTCCACATATGACATCACTTCTCTGCCGTACCCCAAGGCCAGAGAAGCGTGGCGTTAGGACAACCGTAAGTCGTACTGCGAAAGCAGTGGGAAATGAACCGATATCCTTTGAGTTTACCGATAATGCTTCTGGTTCAGTCATCGTGGCTGCTTCCAGCGGTGATCAAGTTCCGGAAGAGCCCTCCAAAGGAGCTACCGATGGTGACGCTGTGATTCTATTAGACTCTCCCTCTGGCGAGCGTCTGTTGACTCCCTTGCTTCAGGAGTTAGGAGATGTTGAAGAATGTATTGTCACGGTTCGGGTTGAAGAGGCTGATCTGCCAACGCAAGCTATCAGGCTGGCAAAGCTTTTGCTGATGGGGGTGCACCTCAACAGAAAATCTTCAAAAGTGGTTGGACAAATAGCTTTCATGGTGGTCTTCCGAAATGGTTCTGAAAACAAGATCAGGAAAATGGCACGAAAGCACAATGTTTCGGCATCACTTGTGGGAAGAATATCCGAGGGTAACGTCTTCAGAGTTGCCGGAGCTGACATTTCTTTACCTGTATCCTGTTTCAGTCTGTTTGACAGTGAGGAAGCAGTCCCGTCCGACATCCGAACACCGGATGAGTTGATGCATCAATCCGGTATTACCTTGAATAAGATTAAACAGTCGAAATCTTTCAACTCGGCCCTTTTGGTTATCTTAGCTACTGAGGAATGCGTGGTAGCTTCACGACTTGCTGCCGAAGTTCCGGGCAGTTTTATAAGCATATCAGCCAATGATCACTTGGTTTGGCTCGATCCAAAAAGAGGCGCTCAGGCAGCCGTTGCTGCAGCGGTCCGGAGAATTGTGAGTGGGGGTGTAGCTCCCATGCATGCTGCCGTTTCCGTACATCTCCCGGGAAGATTGACTGAGAATGAACAATACCGTTTCCGGGAGATAGCTGAAGGGGTTAGTACAGCTGCAGCCGCTTTTCAGCTGAATGTCAATTCAGCCAGGGTGTGGTTTTCGGAGAATGTTGCCTTACCTCTGTTGACGGTGGCTGTGTCCGGTTGGTCTGATTCGGCAGCGTCGGAACTGACAGCAGGTTTCAAGGACGCCGGTGATTTTATTTTGATGCTCGGAAGTCACCGAGGGGAACTGGGGTGTTCTGTTTACGCTAGACTCAAATTGGGTTCAGCTAATGGGCCGGTGCCTATGGTGGATCTTGCCACGGAGAGACAAATGAGGGAAATTGTTCTGGTGGGTAATAAAGTTGGGCTTATAAAGTCAATAATCCACCTGTCGGCGGGTGGTCTTGCTGCTACGGTTGCTCACGGATTGATCTGTGGTGGGGCGGGCCTCGGCGCAAGGATTCATATGAGTTCCAAGATCAGGAATGATGAACTCCTTTTCGGTGAAACAGAGGGCCTGACAATCATTTCAGTGGCTGAAGAGTCCATCATCGAGATTGAACGGCTATGTATGAATTCCGGTGTGCCATGCACCGCCATCGGGCGGGTTACCGATAACGGAATATTTACGTTTAATGACCTCCTGAAAGTGAAAGTTGAAAAGTTGTTTGAGAGTCAGAAGGAGGGTAGAAAAAAGATTTTTGGCTAGCGTTTCAGTTGATCCTGCATGGCGCTGTGGATGTGGCCGTTTGAAGCCAGCACTTCGCGATTGAACAGCGCAAAGTCACTTCCGTCCGTTTTAGTCACAGAACCACCTGCTTCTTGAACGATGAGCGCCCCCGCCGCCATATCCCACGGGTTCAGCTCATATTCCCAAAAACCGTCCAGCCAACCCCGGGCAACGTGACAGAAGTCCAGAGAGGCGGCTCCCGCTCGGCGGACACCTTGTGTAAGGTCAGTGAAGTTTCTGAACAGGTCCATATTTCGGGACCAGATTTTGTCATGCTCATAGGCGAAACCCGTGGCTAAAAGGCCCCTTTTCAGGGAATCAGTGGTGGAGACAGTAATGGGATCACCATTACAGAAAGCACCTCCGCCGGCTGTGGCACTGTAGACGTCGCCGAAGTGAACATGGTTAATCACCCCGGCAATCGGTTTTTCTTCTTCACAGACTGCAACGGAGACGGCGTAAAAGGGGTAGCCATGAACAAAGTTGGTAGTGCCATCAATGGGATCGATTACCCAGAGAAAACCTGATCCGGTTGGGGTGCCGCCGGCTTCTTCTGTGAGAATCTGATGGTCAGGAAACTCCGCTCTGATGGTTTCAATAATAATCTTTTCTGAAGCGACATCTGCATTTGTTACCAGATCAGTGGTTCCTTTATAGTCGATCTTAAGCGTCTTGTTGGCTTGTTCAGAAATAAAAGAGGCCGCTTTATCAGCGGCCTCTAGTGCTACTTCCAGAAACTTATCTTTATCACTCACCCTTCTTTGTCCTGAAGTGCTAGGTGTTCCTTGTAGGTGAGATGTTTTTTCGAAAAGTATTCCTTGGTCATCTTCCTCAGTGAGGTAGAAAGAATGATGATAGATATCAAATTCGGGAATGTCATAATCCCAAGTGCTGCATCACCGAATGCCCAGATTGCCTCCAATTCAGCGATTGCGCCGATAAAGAAAAATAGTATAAAAAACCATTTATATATTTTCAGAGAGCGACTTCCGAACAGATAATTGGCACTCCGATCCCCGTAATACGACCAACTGATAGCCGTAGATATGGCAAAAAGTAACACCGCCAAGGTGACGATTTTGTCCCCGTATGGGAAAAGCCAGCTTAAACCTTCCTTGAAGGCGAAAGATGTAAGAAGACTACTGTTGAGAAGTTTGTGTCCGTTATATATTCCACTTTCAAGAATCAGCCTGATCGTTTCAGGATCGGATTCAGTCATTCTTACGAAATAGGCTGTATACTTCCATGCTCCTGTTGTTATGATGACCATTCCAGTCAAAGTGCAGATTATCAGGGTGTCGATGAATGGTCCAAGCATTGCTACCGCTCCTTCCCTGATCGGGTATTTCGTCTTTGCGGTAGAGTGTGCGATTGCGGCGCTGCCTTGTCCGGCTTCGTTTGAATAAAGACCTCGCTTAATACCCCACAACATTGTCACCAGAACACCTCCACCTACACCCGCGATTCCAGCAGGTGGATTAAACGCCATGGAGACCACCATTCCAAATCCCTTACCTATCTCTGAGAAGTTCGTAATAAGGATAGCTATGGCAGCCGTGACATAAATAGCAGCCATGATAGGTGCGAGGTAACCGGTTACATTTCCGATACGGCGAATTCCACCAACGATAACCAGACCTATGATGGATGAAAGAACCAGACCGTTGATTACTTGCATTATAGACAATTCAAATCCTGTCCATACTGTGTGTTTCAATGTCAAGAAGTGGGTTTCACCAAGTACTGTTGCCACTTCGGAGTAGATTTGGTCAGAAACAGTAAAAGATTGAATGGCGTTTCCGGTAGCGAAGGAACAAATTACAGCAAAACTGGCGAAAGCTACCGCTAACCACCGCCATTGACGCCCCATTCCGTTCTCAATGGTATACATGGGACCTCCGGCCGTAAGGCCGTCATCTCCAATCTGCCTGTATTTCAGTGACAGGGAGCATTCCGCGAATTTCAGTGTAGTTCCAAAGAAAGCCGTGACCCACATCCAGAAAAGGGCGCCAGGACCTCCGTAGTAGAGAGCAGTTGCAACCCCTGCAATATTTCCGATCCCAACTGTGGCTGATAGGGCTGTTGTGAGGGCTCGGAAATGATTCAGATCACCCTCATCATTGGGGTTGTCATAAACACCACCTGTAACTTTTACGCCATGCCACAAATGTTTGATTTGGGGAAATCCGAGCCAAACAGTAATAAATATTCCGGTGCCTACTAACATAAGTACCATTAGGGGGATGGGTGAAAAAGAGGGAAAAGACCAGACCGCGTCGAACAGCTGAACACCAAAAAAAGCCAGGAGAAAAATAATGATTGAAAATGATATTAATCCCGCTCTCGCTTTTGTCATAGATGATCCCCCGTTCGGTCCGAAACAACAGTTAAATAGATGGCGATGAGTTTACGATACCGTGTGGATTATGGCAAAGGGGAAAGGGGTAGAGAGCTGAGGACGCGAACAACGCGTGTAGCTTACAGATTTTAATTTTCTCTTAGTCTCGTCTTTTGGTGTCTTAGTAACATACAGGTAAATTCGCCGTCGTGAAATCAAACTATATTCGAAATTTCTGTATCATAGCCCATATTGACCATGGCAAGTCAACACTGGCAGACCGCTTTCTGGAAATGACAAACACGCTCTCGAGGCGGGACATGAAAGATCAGGTCTTAGATGACATGGAGTTGGAGAGGGAGCGGGGCATTACCATCAAAAGCCATCCCATTCAAATACATTACCATAATTCGGACAGCCAGGAATATATATTTAATCTCATTGACACACCGGGGCATGTCGATTTCTCCTACGAAGTTTCCCGCTCATTGGCGGCCTGCGAAGGAGCAATTCTGCTAGTGGACGCGGCCCAGGGTGTGGAGGCGCAAACAGTGAGTCACGCTAACAGTGCCATGGAAAATAATCTGGAGCTTATCCCTGTTTTGAATAAAATAGATCTCCCAACATCTAGGCCTGACGAGGTAAAACAGCAACTAATGGATCTCATCGGTTGTTCTGAAGATGAGATTCTCAATGTCAGTGCCAAGACCGGCGAAAATGTGGGTGATCTCTTTACAGCTATTGTTGATAGAATTCCACCGCCTGCTGAAGCCGAAGGAAACGCACCGCGGGCCCTCATTTTTGATTCAAATTTTGATTCCTACCGTGGCGCAATTCCCTATATACGCATGTTTAGTGGTGTTATTGAACCGGGGATGACTGCCCAGTTCATGTCCACAGGAAAACTGAGGGAGATCACTGAGGTGGGTCACTTTGTGCTGAAACGGGTCCCAGCCAAGAAGCTAAAGGCAGGAGACGTTGGTTACATCGTGGCTGGTTTGAAAGAAATTAAGGAATTGCAAGTCGGGGATACCATCACTACCAAAGAGAATCCTGCTGATAAGGCGTTGCCTGGTTACCAGAAAATGAAGTCGATGATATTTTCCGGGCTCTTCCCAATAGTCAGTGACGATTATGAACGGCTTCGTGACTCCATTGAAAAACTTCAACTCAATGACGCTTCACTGGCCTATGAGCCCGAAACATCCACGGCACTGGGGTACGGCTTCCGGTGCGGTTTCCTGGGGATGCTCCACATGGACATTGTTCGGGAGCGGTTGGAACGGGAGTTCGATCTCAGTCTCATTACTACCGTGCCCAATGTGAAGTATGAAATTCTTAAAAACAATGGTGATATTATCGAAATTGACAATCCCACAAAACTTCCGACACCAGGTGAAGTAGAGGAGATCCATGAACCGTATGTGGCGGCGGAGATCATTTCTCCGTCCGAATACATGGGTGGCCTTATGAAGCTTTGCCAGAATAAGCGGGGAACATTTGTGAACACTCATTATTTCTCCGAGCAGCGTGTGCAACTGAAGTATGAACTTCCCCTGTCGGAAATCGTCTTCGATTTCTACGATAAACTAAAATCGGTTTCCCGGGGATATGCTTCGTTCGACTATGAACATATTGGCTTCCGGCCGGGACCTCTGAAGAAACTGGATATTCTCATCAGCGGCGATACGGTGGATGCGCTCTCCATAATTACTGATCGTGATTCAGCTTACAGCAAGGGAAGAGAGTTGTGTAAGAGTTTGAAAGAGGTTATACCCAGACAGATGTTCGAAGTGGTAATTCAGGCGGCCATCGGTTCAAAGATCATTGCCCGAGAGACTGTACGGCCTTTCAAGAAAAATGTGACAGCCAAGTGTTATGGAGGTGATATTACCCGAAAGAGGAAGCTGTGGGCCAAACAGAAGGAGGGTAAGAAGAGGATGAAGCAGATCGGTAAGGTGGAGGTTCCTCAGGAGGCGTTTCTTGCTCTGTTCAAGGTTGACCAGGGAAAGTGAGCGCCATTTATCTATAATTCCGGGCTTCCATCTCACTCATTGATGAAAAATAGCCTCTCTTACTGGTCGCTATCGAGCTCTCCATACTATAGTTTCATTTTTGTTCTGCCTTTCTTCGCCATTTATGAGGTAATGGTACTGTTCTTGAGTCGGGATGAAATGGTGACCCTACGTAACGGTGCCGATGTACTTCTGAGGCAGTTTCTGGCCATGTTCGGCGACTGGGGATTCTATATATTGAGCATTTCTTTCATTGTCATTTTTCTTGTTGTATTCCTCCTCCAGAAAAAAAATTGGCATATCACAGTGGTGAAAAGCGACTATCTCCTCTGCATGCTGGCTGAGGGAATATTCTGGGGATTTATGCTCTACCTGCTCATGCGGTATGTACCGGCACTCTTAATGTTCCCATCAGGGAAAGACCTTATACGGCAGGTGGTACTAGCCATCGGTGCCGGGCTCTATGAAGAATTCGTTTTCCGCGTCGTGGCCATCACAGCCGTATCGCAGCTTTTTAAACTCATATTCATGTGGAAGAAGAATTGGCGGCTAGTCATGTCTGTTATCACCTGCGCCGCCCTCTTTTCAGGGTTTCATTTTGTCGGTCCCTACGGTGATATGTTCGATGTTTCGGTCTTTCTATACCGTCTTTTCGCCGGAACCTTGCTCGGCTCACTATATGTTGTGAGAGGTTTCGGAATTGTTGCATACACCCATATGATTTATGACTTCGTCGTCATATTCGGTTTGACGGTCACAGTGCCATAATTGCTCCCAGTTGGACTGTGCCCCAAGTGGAGGAACTCTCCTTTGCCTTTTCCGTTGATAATCCGTGACAGTGAACCTAAACTCCAACGGATGTGAAAACGCGCTCTAGAACGGTTTTCCTTCTCCTTGCGGGACTTCTTTCGGCATCACAAGCCCAAGACAGTCCCTTTAAAAGTTTCATCGCCGCCATTTGGCCGGAGTACGATCGACCCGGCGTGCTGGTGATCCTGACGGGTGAGATCGCGAATGAGAGATTACCCCTGAATTTAAAATTTCCTTTGCCGGAGGGGGCGGAAGTGGCTATGGCTATTGGTCAAAGCGATACATCTTCCAATCTTTCACCGTTACCAGAGATTCGAGAATCGGGAAGGCGGTGGATCGATACCAGAATTGTTAAACAGGAATTTCAGATTGAGTTCTATTACAATCCATTCAGTGAAGGAGATCGAAGAGAGGGAGAATACATTCTCCAACTGAATTATCCGCTGGAGGAATACCACGTCGCAATTCAGCAACCGCTGGGTGGCGAAAATTTTAGATTCTCGGAAACGGGACTTGACAGCATCAGTGATGACCATGGTCTTTCTTATATGAGGAAGCACATATCACAGCTCCTCCCAGCAGGCACGCCGAAAACGTTCTCATTCTCTTACATCAACAGGACAGGAAGACTGACTGTTGACATCTTACAGGACATGCTGGAAAGGATGCCGCCTCAGAATTTACAGTCAGACACCCCCCAGTCCGGAGTTGTGAATCGGTACAGTCTTCCCACCTACGAACCGTATGCAATTCTCTGCATTGTTGTAGTTCTTATTGGTGTAGTCTTTTGGCAATCAGAAAAAAAGCAAAAAATGTCTACGATTGACATGGGGGAAAATTTCTGCCCCAACTGTGGAGTGAAGATTGACGGCACTACAAATTTCTGTTCAAATTGTGGAAACAAACTGGCATGATACCTTATATCATTGAAATCGGCCCTGTCAAAATCCCGTCCTATGGATTTATGCTCATGGTGGCTTTCATGGTTGATTATTACCTTCTCACGAAGGAATTAAAGCGCCTCGGAAAAGATCCCGAAATGGCCGGGGACGCTGTTTTCTGGGCTGCCATTGGTGGGATTGTCGGTTCCAAGATTTATTATATGGCTGAGAATTTTCGTGCTTTTTCCGCCGATCCCTTGGGAATGATCTTCAGCGGATCTGGCCTTGTATTTTTTGGAGGACTTGCCGGGGGGATGCTGGCGGTGACTCTTTATATAAAGAAAAAGAATGAACCATGGTTAGCATGGGCAGACATGGTTGCTCCACTTTTGATACTGGGATATGCTACAGGTAGAATCGGTTGCCTACTTGTGGGAGACGATTACGGTGTTGCCACTGATTTGCCGTGGGGAATGACTTTCCCGAAAGGTGCACCGCCCACACTGGTGCCTGTTCATCCTACTCAAGTTTATGAAACCCTCATGGGATTTGGCATCTTTGCCATCCTCTGGAAATTGAGAACAGTGTCGTGGCCCCATGGGAGACGGTTTGCACTGTACCTCATGTTGGCGGGAACGGAACGGTTTTTGATTGAGTTTATACGTACTAACAACGAATATCTCTTAGGCCTATCCGGTGCACAAATTATTTCCATATGTATGTTCATTATCGGAATCACTCTCATCAATAAACTGGGAAAAGCCTCGCATGATGATTCCGCCGCGGGAGCGGAAACTTAGACAAAAAAGAATAACAGGTCTCCCCATCAGACAACTCTTTCTGATGCTGCTTGCTACGGCTTCAATGCAAGGTCAGGTGACGCTTAGCAATTGGACGCAAATTCAGATTCCGCCAGAGCTCACCGGCAATCAGTTTTCGCCTACGCGGATGGCGGTGAACTCTTTCGGTGATCTCTATCTACTGGATGAAGAAAGGTCGCTTATTGCTCGGTTGCCGGCTGATGGTGACAATGCCCGAATAGCAGGAGGTTGGGGTGAGACAGATGAACTATTCACCAGCGGCAGCGATCTCACCGCCGCACCGGGACTTGATGTTCTTATTGTGGACAGCGATACTCACCGGCTTCTCAAGTTTGACAGGCAACTGAACTTTTTGGAAGAGCTGGATCTTCTTTCAACAGACAAACCGGTGGAGTTTCCTTCAGCGGTTGCCCGCAATCACGCCGGTGAAGTATTGGTAGCAAGTGACTCCGAAGCCGACCTTACACTTATGAATATAGGTGGAACTGTCATTTCGGTTATGGGTGGAGAGAACTATGGCACAGACAGATTTGTTGATATTAATTCAGTGGCAATCAACTCCACCAATGAGATCGGCCTCATAGATAGTGACAACCGGTTCCTGGTACTGAGTAGGAATGGCCGGATGCTCTGGCGCAGGTCACTGAATATGGAGTTAAAATTTATCGAAACCACCGGAAACGAATGGCTTGTAGGAACTGTCAAGGGTGAATTCTTTATTGTAGGTCAGGATAGTCAAGCTGAAGTAATGCAGGAAAGTTTAACACAGTGGGCCGTCTCCGACATGGCTTTGGTAAATGGAACTGTCTATATTCTTGAAGAGGGTTCAGGCCACATCTTTCAAGCCCAATTGATATATGCTGAATAGAGTACTTTCGTTACTGCTGCTCACTTCACTATCCTTGGGGAGAGCCGATGACAACCGATTAGTCGCTGTTGAGCATTTCATCGAAACGATTACTATTGCTGAAGGTGACTCAACGATTACTTTTTACCAACGGTTTGTCATTGAGGGATCTGTATCAGTCGTGGGCGATTCCATTTCTCTTCCCGACTTCCGACTAGACAGTGTAAACGGAATGTTGATTCTAGAAGGAACTCTTCGGCAAGGTGGTGTTGTAAAGGTTTCCTACGACTATCTCAGGGGCAATATTCCCGTAGCGGTAGAACCTGCAGTCAGTCGGTTGCCTTTACTGGGTATGACTCCTATTGGATCAGCCAAAACCGCTACAATGAACAACACCGCAAAATTTCCCCGTTTACCTCTAGTTGTGGACGGCACCATTTTCCGATCCGTCGGCATTTCCTCGAATTCGGGAACTATTATGAACGGCGGGCTTCAGTTGAACCTTCAAGGAAAACTGAGCGAAGAGATGACCATCAACGGAGTCCTTTCCGATCAAAACACGCCGATTCAGCCGGAAGGTGACACCAGAACCCTTAGTGAGATTGATAAAGTATTTATTGAAGTAAAACACCCAACTGTAATAATTAAAGCTGGTGATATAGATCTAAAACTCCGGAATGGCCGGTATCAGCGACACGATCGCCGCCTTGAAGGGGTGAATTTCTCATCAGGGGGTAAGGAGAGAAATACGTCCGTAGTCGTCGGTTCGGTCCGAGGAAAATTTCGCACAATGGCGTTCAGAGGCGAGGATCAGAACCAAGGACCGTATCGCCTCACCGGAAAGGAAGGCGGTAGACGAATCATGATCACTGCCGGTTCGGAGAAAGTCTGGTTGAATGGTGACAGGTTGAATCGCGGAGAATCTGCTGATTATACCATCGATTATGGTCAGTCTGAACTAACCTTCACACCAAGGCACCTAATCGATAGTAACAGCCGCGTCAACGTGGAGTTTGAGTACGCCGATTTCGGCTTCCAACGGCAAGTGGCCTCCGCTGGAGCCAGCAAGAAATGGGGTGGTGAAAAGGTTGCGGTGGCAATAAGCTGGGTCAGAGAAGCTGACAACATTTCTGGAAACACTTTTTTTCCTCTCACATCTGAGGATCGAACATTGCTTGCTACTTCCGGAGGTTCGTTAATCGTCCGGTCGCTGGCTGTCCCTGATTCATCGGGAGAATATGTTCGTACTGTAAATCCAGATAATCCGGATGATTCTATTTTTATTTACAGTATTACAGGATTTGATGAACAGACGTATAGTGTTGGGTTTCACAATGCGGGTGCTGACGGTCTTTACGCCCGGCGAGTAACAGCGGAAGGACGACTCTATTTTGAGTATATCCCGGAATCAGAACGAAAGCAACATACCGATCTCTACGTGCCGTGGAAAATGCTGTCAGCGCCGCAAATGCAACAGGTGGCAAACATTACAGCAGCCTTCAAATTGGCGGATCAAACAGATTTATCAATTGAAATGGCCGGTTCGGGGCTGAACCCTAACAGACTGGCTCAGGGTGTCACTTCCTCAGGCGGAGTAGCGGGAGAGATATCTATTTCACACAAATCCGAACTTCCGGCACAACTCGGCGCCATTGCCATTAATGCTGAAACACGGGGCGCTGGGAGCGGCTTTATGTCGCTTCAGCGGGAGTCGCCGGTGGAGTTCTGGCGAGAATGGAACCTCCAGAAAAAAAGCTGGGATTCGGCAGTGGCGGGCGGGTTGAAACGGCAAACGACCCAAATCACGTTGTCTCACGATCTTCCGGAAAGGGCCACCACCAGTTTCAGTTTGGGAAGATATGGAGATGTGACTCAAAGGTCAAACAGATGGCAGGTTCGGTCCAGTTACAGTGCCCGGTACTTGAACAAATTGTCTGTCGATTTCACTGATGTTCAGCGAGAAACGGTGGGACTGCCAATTTCCCAATGGTGGCGCGGTCGCATTTATACCAGTCTGTTACCGGGCGACATACATCCTTACTTTCGGCGGGAAGAGGAAATGCGAACTGCTGACATGAAGTTTGACGAATCGTCGGCTGGTATCCAGGTGGAAAAGGGGCGGTTCCACGGAAATCTTGGCATTGTCCAGCGGAACGATTTTCGCGGTGAACTCACCTCTCCAACTTGGCTAGATGAAGGAGAAAGCTGGCTCGGAGAGATAGATTTAAAAGGACGGTCTGCAAAAGGTTTAAACACTACCCTTGTCTTGAAGCAGAGGCTAAAGAGCTTCAATGATGGGCGGGATGACCTGAACTACAGACTGGCAAGAGGTTCTGTGAAATACAGTCCGAAAAGAGGAGACACCCAGGGAAGTTTTGATTTCCGGCTGGAAAGGAACCTTTATGAAGAAAAGATTATGGTTTACGATTCGGTGGCGTACGGCATGGGTCAGTTCCGTTACGACAGCGATACCGGGCTCTATATTGAAGATCCGGCAGGCCACTATGTGGTGTTTCACTTGCCATCGGGGATAAGGACACCTGCCACGCACCTGGTAACGGGGATTCGACTAAGCAAGAAATTCCGAAACTCTCCTAATGCCCTATTGAAAGATGTTACTTGGCGATTTCTGGGATCCACCGATTTCACTGGACAGGAAGCCACAGCTACTGCTGTGTTAACACCCTCACTCAGTGGTGCGGGAATTAACCGTTCCCGGCTCACAGCGCAGACTGATCTCCGCTATGTGCCGAGAAAAACGCGCAGGAGAGTAAGTTTAAAAGCGGCGGGTCAGAGAGAGGTGGTGGCACAGTCCATCCAGGAATTGCGGGACAGGCAAAAGCAGGAGCTGACTTTAAATTGGGAAGAGCCGCTTGGGGAGCTGTTCACTTTGGTTTTGGATATATCGGGACATTTCATAGATCACAACTCATCTATTTTAAGCAGAAAGCGAATGACGGAGGGATGGATCTCTGAGACAGGTGTTAGGTGGCGACGTGACCAGGCGTTGCAGTTGGGGGGTGACTTGATTATTGGGAAGAATATAGGAGAGAGTGCGTCCAAATCGCACGATCTTACCATTACAGGTGTTCAGCTAGAGACACTCATGTTTCCAGGACGTCGTGGCCGCATTGACGGCTCTCTGGGCATGTTTAATGTTTTTCAGAATGGTGAGACACTCTCTTCCCTTCCGCCGGAAGCAGCCCGAGGGATGCAGCTGGGACTGAACCTAAGATCGACCGTCACTGCCGTTTTGAATCTGACAGAGGAACTGACCCTAAATCTCAATACTACCTATCTCCATGATGCCGTCCACCAAAACTTCCTCATGTTTACGGGAGAGGTCCGTGCTTCGTTTTAAACACATCATTGCAGGTCTGTTGTCGTTAATGAAGTTGCTTCATGCCGGAGACAGTCTAATAGTGGAAATAGACAGCAATAAATATGACGTTGCACAACGGATACAAGAAAGTGTTAAATGGTGGGAAGAGAGTGCAGTCACAGAAGGCCGGCTTCAGGCTAGCCTCCATTTGCAATCCATCAGACGAAACGATATTTCAGGATCAATACATCTTGTCTGGAGTAACAGCTATAGTGAAACAGTTTCCATCGATTCTGTAGTTTTTGCCGGCACCGATCAGCTTTCGAATGGAATCCTTGGGAAGATCGGTTCACCGTTTGTTGAGCGTCCGGCATCTGCCACCACTTTGGCTGAGGTCCACTCAAGGCTGACGAATTACTCTTTTCTTGAACTGACTGATACTCCAAGCTACTGGCGGTATGGGGATAAAAAGATAGCCCTTGTTGTACCGGTCCGTTCACGCTTCAACAATAGTTTTTCCGGTATTGTTGGATACCGACCCGATGGTGACGGGAAAGGAAGATTAACTGGGGATCTTTCCATCAGATTAGGCAATCTTTTCGGCTCGGCAACAACTACTGAACTGAATTGGAACAGGAAAGACGAGCGTTCCCAGGATCTGGCGCTTAAAGAGGTAATCCCCTTTTTAGGATCCATCGATTTTGGTGCTCAGTTCGGTTTTTCTCAGTCACTGCAGGACGGTCTTTTTCTAAGACGGCAGGCGGATGTGGCCGTTACCTCGGTCCGATCACGTTTTGGTAACCTATCAGCGGGAATATCTAAAGCCGTTACCACAGCAACGGATCTTGGCGTTGAGAGCGGAATTGAGGGATACAGCATCCGTGCAATTACTCTTCGACAGAAACTGGACAGAAGAAATCATTCCTATTTATCAACCAGTGGTTTTTTACTAGACTCCAGACTGGATATAGGTGATTTACGCAGTGAAGACAACAAGAGTAAACTACTGGCCGTGGTCTCAGCCAAAGGTGAGTGGATAAAGCCTCTAATTGGTTCATGGAGCGGCTCTTTGACAACCTCTGTTGGACGGTCAGCTATTGTTGGCGGTGGGTTGACTCCGGAGGGGGAGCAGTTCCGTTACGGTGGTGCAGCCACTTTACGTGGCTACCGGGAGAAAATGTTCAGATCGGACTGGATGGTGATTCAGCAGTTTGAATTGAGATATCAACAGGGTAACACAGTTTGGCTGTACAGCTTTTTAGACGGAGCGCAACATTCATTCCCGGGGCGGCCACTGGCGGTCGGCATTGGTCTCAGGCAGACCACAGTCTTGGGGCTTCTTACCGTAGAGTATGCCGTAAATAAGGAGAGTAGACCTTCTGAAGGAAAGATTCACATCAGGATTTCGGGCGAGATCAAATGAAAAAAACGATTCTTGACACTCTCCGGAAGCATTTGGGTAAAACTTTTCGCAAGCGGGAACTGGCCCGGAGCATGGGCGTCAGTGATAATAACTACCGAACTTTTAGTCGTGCCGTGAATGAGCTTCTGAACGATGGGTCTCTCATCAGAGTAAGAGGAGGTGCTCTTGTACTGGCATCTACCGGGGAAAGGCTTCGTGGTACTTTGGCACTTACCAGCCACGGCTACGGCTTTGTCTCAACCGATGAAAGATCAGAGGACATTTTTGTGGGCCGGAAAAACCTTAAAGGAGCTCTGAACGGTGACACCGTTGAGGTGATTGTCCTCCCCGCCACACGACACCACCGGAGTGGAGGAATTATACATCGGGTCGTTGCCAGAAAGGCGGACCAGTTTGTCGGGACGGTGGTGGGTAACAGAGGACATTTTAAGCTTTTGATTGAACCTGTCTCCCCGCGAAGGGGAATCGTGCTGGAGACTAAGAAAAGTGACTCAATCTCTGATGGTGATATTGTTCTTGCTAAGGTGACTGACTGGGGTAGCCCACATTCCCCCGTTGTCACCAAACTTGTTGAACGGGTCGGCTCTGTTGAAAATGCTGAAGACGATATGGCCGTAGTTTGTTACAAGTATGATTTAACATCTGAATTTCCCAACCGGGTTGTGAAAGAGAGCAGCAAATGGACAGACCAGGATATAAAGAATGAGATTCCGAACCGGACTGATCTGAGGGATCTGGTAACCCTAACCATTGATCCCTGGGACGCCAGGGATGTGGATGACGCCGTTTCAGTACAGCGGAACGAGAACGGAAATTTTGTCGCCGGTGTGCACATTGCCGATGTCAGTTTTTTTGTATACGAAGGTTCTGAACTGGACCGGGAAGCGCGAAAGCGGGGAAACACCGTCTATTTTGCTGAGGGGACGGTAAGGATGCTCCCGGACAACCTTTCCGCAGAACTGTGCTCACTGCTACCGGATGTAGATAGACTTGCCATGTCTGTTCTTATGGAGCTGGACGGTTCTTTCAACGTAGTGTCAATCAGAGTGGAGAAGTCAGTCATCCAAAGCAAACACCGTTTTACTTACCGGGAAGTGCAAAAAGTGCTGGACGGTGAAAATGCTCCTTTTGCTGAAGAGCTGAGAGAGTTAAATAAAATTGCTAGGAGATTATCCCAAAAACGCCACCAGGCTGGTAGTATCGATTTTGACATACCGGAGCCCATTTTCAAGTTTGTCGGCGGCGGGAAACCCCACGAGATCACACCCAGTGAACGTCTGGAAAGTCACCGCCTTGTGGAAGAATTCATGCTGCTTGCGAACCGGGAGGTTTCAAAAAAGGTCATCAAACGTCGCAAGAGAAAAGATGAATTTATATTTCGGATCCACGATGAGCCTCCGGAGGATGATATGGAACGGTTCGTTGGCGTATTACGTCGTCTCAGTTTGGGGAAAAACATACCTCAGCGCCTAAAGCCTGCCGATTTCAGGGACATCTTGGAAATGGTAGAGGTATCACCTTACCGAGATTTGATAGAGAAACTTGCCCTCCGCACCATGTCCAAAGCGATCTACAGTATCCACAACCGGGGTCATTTCGGTTTGGCTTTTCAAACTTATACTCACTTCACATCTCCTATAAGAAGATACTCGGATATTTTGGTCCACCGTTATCTTAAAAAAAATATTCTAAGAGACAATAGCATTAAAGGAATTTCCAGAGAAACTGCCAGCGCCATAGCCAAAGAGGTTACCGAAGCGGAAATCAAATCAGTAGAAGCAGAGAGGGAATATATTAAACTGAAGCAAATCCGTTGGCTTTCACAGCACATTGGGGAGAAATTCGACTCCATTATTTCTGGAGTAATTTCAGTTGGATTCTTTGTTGAACTGGAAAACACTATGGTGGAAGGTTTTGTGAGCATCGACTCGTTGCAGGATGACACCTACTTTTATGATGAACTGGAATTTGCCATTATTGGTAAGCGTTACGAAGAGAAGTATCAGCTTGGGCGCAATGTGAGGATTCGCGTTCGAAGCGTCAGCCTAGAAAAGCGCCGTGCCGATTTTGACCTCGTAAATTGATGAAGGAGAAGATTATTTTAATAAGGACAGCATTGGCGTTGGCGTTTGTTCTCTCTGGTTGCGATTACAAACCACGGGCGGGCGGTGTTGAGAATCAGCTTCATGTTGTGGTTTCTTTCGAGGATCGGCCTCACGTGAAGGCCGTTATCGACTCCGTTTTTGGCAGGGCTTTTTATACCCCTGCTCCGGAAACCTATTTTGATATCACTTACATCGACCCTTTCGAGTTCAGTTCTGTGAAGCGAAGTCACAATCTGCTGGTGATCTCGGTACTGGGAATCCCTGATACCACCGCCGATAGGATCGCCAGGTCAATGCTTCCCTCAGCTCAGCTAGACCTCGCCGCCGGCGGGAATAATCAGGTCTTCTCCACTCGGGATTATTTTGCCCGCGGCCAGGTTTTTTCACTGGTTGTTGGCAAAGATCCAAATGATCTGATTCGCGGATTACGCGACAGAGGAACGTGGCTTTTTCAACAGTATGACAAGGCTTTCTTAGAGAGACAGAAAGAACACGTTTTCAAACGGCGAGAGGAGAAACAACTTTCCGCTGAACTTTGGGAAAAATACCACTGGCGTCTTCGTATTCAACATGATTATGTCGTGATCAAGGAGGAACCTGAACGGAATTTCGTTTGGATCGGGAGATCATTCCCATACAGGTGGTTCTCTGTGAACTGGATAGATAAACCAAGGTCTAAGGAACTTGATCAGCTGATGGTAACTGAACTGGTAAACGATTTCCCCATGGCTTATTATGATAAGATTCGATTTACCGATGTCTATCAACGAGCTGAGCCTATTGATTTAGGCGAGTGGAAAGCGTGGAGGGTAGAGGGTCTCTGGGAGCATAATGAAGAGGTAAAAGGTGGACCATTTATCTCATATGTCTTTTATGACGGAAAGTCCGATCGGCTGTTTCACATCAATCTTCTTGTTCACAGTCCTGGCCAGAAAAAAATTATATCGCTGCGCCAGATGGAGATCATGGTGCACACATTCTCTACTAAAGCCGGCTGATCTGGCCTGATCCCGTTGTACGTCATGTTCATTGGAGAGGGTACAGCACCGCCCTAAATTTCAATTTGCATGGATCACTGAGGTTCTGGACGAAATAAAAACACAATTATGTCGAAACGTGTTCTCATAACAGGTGCTTTTGGTCAACTGGGTGAAGCTGTCATCCTCGAGCTTCAACCTCATTTTGAACTTTGTGCCACGGGCCGCGTTCTGCCTGATGACGGTTTTCAGTTCTGTCAATATGGTGTCATGAATGTAACGAATAAGGGTCAGGTCAGGGAATTTCTTCAAAATTTTAACCCTGATGTGGTCGTCCATCTTGCTTCCATAACAGATGTTGATGGCTGTGAATTGAACAAGGAAAAAGCGTGGAATGTGAATGTTGGCGGTACTGAAAATATTCTTAATAGTATGCGTGGCTCCGATACCAAAATGGTGTTTATTTCCACAGACTATGTTTTCGAAGGTACTGACGGACCGTATTCAGAAGAAGATATACCTAAGCCTGTCAATTATTACGGCAAGTCGAAGCTGGCAGCGGAAAACAGTCTCCGGGGCGGAGCACAGCCGTGGGTTATTCTCAGGACCAACGTTCTTTATGGAAACTCTTCCCGGACATCGGCCAGCTTTGTCAATTGGGTCGTTAATTCACTTAAGGAAGAAAAAGAGATTAAAGTTGTGAACGATCAGCGGGGAAATCCCACCTGGACGGCTGGCTTGGCGGAGGCCATCAAGCTTTCCATTATTATGAATATTCAGGAGATTCTCAACTATGGCGGGGCGGAATTCATGACGAGATTTGAGTTCGCACTGAGGATTGCCGAGGTCTTTAATCTTGATCCGCTGCTCATTTCTCCCATTTCAACGTCTGAACTGAATCAGCCGGCTTCGCGGCCACTTAACTCAGGACTCTCCACGGTCAAGATCGAGGAAGTGCTGGGGCTTCGCACCTATGGGGTAGACTATTGTCTTCGGAAGGTGAAGGAAGGTATTGTGGTGTGAAAACACTTATTGTGACACCGACATATAACGAGCGGAAAAACATTCGCGAACTTGTGTCTACATTGTTTGTGCTGAATCCCGATTATCACATTCTCGTTGTTGATGACAGTTCTCCAGATGGTACAGCTGAGATTGTGGAGAAATTGCAGGCCGACTATGACACTCTACACCTATTATCGAGAGATGAGAAAGGTGGTCTTGGATCGGCTTATATTGCCGGATTCAACTATGCCTTGGAGCGTGATTACGAAGCTGTTGTACAGATGGATGCAGATATGTCTCACGATCCTAAAGATGTGCCGTTGCTTATTGAGGCCATTGAGAATGCGGACCTCGCAATCGGTAGCAGGTACATATCAGGTATCAATGTGGTCAATTGGCCCCTACATAGGCTCATTATCAGCTACGGGGCAAACATTTACACACGACTCGTTACAAGACTTCCAGTGAGGGATGCCACCGGCGGGTTCAAATGCTGGCGACGGGAAGCGCTGGAAGGCATTGATCTCAACGGCATTCGCTCTCAGGGTTACTCCTTTCAGATTGAGATGACCTACCGAGCTTGGCTCAAAGGTTTTCGGATTACGGAAATCCCTATTATTTTTGTAGACCGCACCATTGGAGAATCGAAAATGACACGTTCCATCATGTTGGAAGCTGCCGTCATGATTCCACGGTTGCGGATCTGGAAACTGTTCGGATGGCACAAATAGGCATATCCCAATGAATCTCACCGTCTCAGTCATAATTGTCAATTACAACGTGAAGGATTACCTGGCGAACTGCCTCAATTCAATCCAAAACTCGAATTATGGCGGTCATGTTGAAATTATCGTCATAGATAACAGTTCCTACGACGGCTCGGTCGCTATGGTAAGAGAAAGATTTCCTGCGGTCAGGCTCATTGAGCATAATTCGAACATGGGCTTTGCCAACGGGGTCAACAGCGGTCTAAAGGAAGCTACGGGAGATTTCATTCTCCTGCTCAATCCGGACACGGTTATTGAAGAAAAAACCCTTTCGGTACTCACCGATTATATGAACTCCCATCCAGAGGTAGGTATTTGCGGCCCTAAAATCCTGAATGCGGACGGTTCTCTTCAGTTGGCATGCAAGCGGAGCTTTCCGATGCCTTGGGTAGCTCTTCCCAAACTCCTTGGTTTGAGCCGATTATTTCCTAAAGGAAAATGGACAGGGCGCTACAACCTTACTTATCTCGATCCTGGCCAATATCACTCTGTTGAAGCTGTGAGCGGTTCTTTCATGATTATGACAAGAGATGTCTTGGAAACGGTGGGTGAACTGGATGAACGATTTTTCATGTTCGGTGAAGATCTTGATTATTGTTACAGAACTATTCAGGCCGGATATGAAATCCATTATGTGCCGGACACACAGATTATACACTATAAGGGAGAAAGTGTGAAAAGCGCCCCCTACGACAGTGTAGGGTGGTTCTACGAAGCCATGGATCTTTTTGTGAACAAACATTTTTCCAAGACGGCGTCACTTCTTACTAGAATTGTCCTAAAGATAGGCATCACCTCCAGGAAAGTCTCCACGCTGTTATCCTCGTCATTGGCACAGATTCTACCGGTGATCCTGGATGTCTGTATGGTGGGGCTGGCGTTTGTGATCGCGATTCCGGTGCGCTTTGGCTCATTGGCGCCAGCTATTGACGCCTATCTTCCAGTGGTGGCTACATACGCAATTTTCTGGGTAGTAGTGGGTGGACTTTTTCAGACCTACTCCCGGTTTGTTCTTGCCTACAATAGAGCTATGCTCTCATCGATTCTAGGTTTCTTACTCAGTGTTGCTTTCACTTATTTTTTCAAACAGATCGCCTATTCCAGGGCCGTACTGCTGGGGGCTTCTGTTTTGATCACACTTTTTATTCCCGGTTGGCGGCTGGTGGCTCATGTTCTGAAATCCCGCGGCTTCCTCAGAAATGTTATGGTAGGGAATTCACCCATTTTTTCTCGGCCGGCGGTGATCGTTGGTGCCGGAGATGAGGGGATAAGAATTGCTCGACGCATAAGCCGCCGTCCGGATACCGGTATCTATATTGTGGGATTTGCCGATCCTAGACCGAAGGAGGTCAGCACATTAAGTAGCTGGGAAAGTACAACGGCCTCCATGGTGGGTTCCACGGATGATCTGGAGTCAATTGTGCAAGCTCAGGGCGTCAGGGAGCTCATCTTTACCTCAGACCGCCTCGATAATGAGAGTATCGTTGCCATGATGGACAGCACGAAGCACTTGCGGCTCACTTACAAGGTGGTTCCGCGGGAACAGGATATTTTGCTGGGCAAGGCATCTGTGGAGGATGTGAGTGATTTTCCTTTCGTCAGTATCGAGTACACCCTTTATCACCGGCTGAATGTAATCTCCAAACGAATCTTCGATGTCGTTTTTTCCGGAATAATGCTGGTTCTTTTCTCACCATTTTTCCTGGCACTTCTCCTGAGATATTTCCGGTGGGAGAAAAAAGAATTCTGGGGTCGGGAAGGGTCCCGATTCACTGCTTGGATGACACCCGCAAAAAACAGGTTTTTCAGAGAGCTACCGCTGCTTCTTAAAATTCTCTCTGGTGAAATGAGCTTTGTGGGCAGTGCTGTGATTCCAACAGTGGGAGACGTCATACACCTGATCTGCAAGCCGGGACTCACGGGGCTAGATCGCATCCGGAAGCTTCACTTAGACAGTGACGAGCGAGCTATTTATGATCACTACTATGTACAAAACCAATCCATGGCTTTTGACGTGGAGATTCTCATAAGAAGCGTCTTTGCACTCTGAATCGATGGCTGGTTTCTATCTCGATTTTGAAAAACCGATCGTTGATCTCGATCAGAAGATTGATGAGATGATTGAAATGAATTCCAAAGACGGAACTGACCTTTCATCAGAAATTGTTCGCTTGAAAGAAAAGCGGAAAAAGCTTATGAAAAAGGTTTATTCCAACCTGAGTCGGTGGCAGAGGGTTCAGCTGGCGAGATACCCCAAAAGGCCCTACACCCTCGATTATATAGAGCGCCTTTCTCCCGGTTTTGTGGAGCTTCATGGCGACAGGTACTTTGCCGATGATCACGCCGTAGTGACAGGAATTGGTAAGATTGATGATTATCACGTGGTTTATGTGGGTCAGCAGAAGGGAAAGAACACGAAAGAGAACCTCGAGAGAAATTTTGGGATGTCCCGGCCGGAGGGTTACCGGAAAGCTCTCCGGATCATGAAATTGGCAGCAAAGTTCAATAGACCAGTCATATGCCTCATTGATACACCTGGAGCCTACCCCGGTATAGGTGCTGAGGAACGGGGCCAGGCGGAAGCTATTGCGAAAAATCTAATGGAGATGGCAGTCCTTCCAGTTCCCATCCTTGTCATTGTCATCGGTGAAGGTGCTAGCGGTGGTGCACTGGGGATGGGTGTGGGAGACAGGCTTATTATGCTGGAAAACACCTGGTTTTCTGTTATTAGTCCTGAAGGTTGCGCCTCTATCCTGTGGCGTGATGCCAGCAAGGCGGAAATGGCAGCCGACGCCATGAAAGTGACCGCCCAGGACCTTCACGAAATGGGCATATGTGATGAGATCATCCCCGAACCAATGGGAGGCGCACACAAAGATTATGATCTCATGGCACAACGGGTGAAAGATGTACTCAAGAAAGAGCTGGATGAACTGACGCAACTGGAAACCTCAGAACTGATCGACAGGCGAATCACAAAGTATGACCGCATCGGGATATGGGAAGAATGATTTCCATCGATCATAAAGTGAGAGTCATTTACGGCCACACCGACATGATGGGGCGTGTTTACTATGGTCGATTCTTTGAATATTTTGAATCTGCCCGGTCACATTTTCTCAGGGAGCTGGGCTTGCCCTACATGGAGATCGAACAATCAGGTGTCTTCATACCCGTCATTGAAAGTCATTGCGAGTACAGATACCCCGCCACCTATGATGACGTTCTGACGGTGAGGACAATCCTGAAAGAAGCACCCCGAGCGACAATGAAAATTCAATATGAAGTATTACTGGACAAAAATGATGAACTCATAGCCATTGGTCACACGGTCCACTCTTTCATGAACGGGAAAGGAAAACCTGTTCGGCCCCCAAAGGCGTTACTTTCCGTTGTGGAGAAAAAACTAAGAAAAAATGAGTAACGAGCTGATCTTTATCCTGCAGACAGGAGTGGGGCTCACCTTCACGCTGGTTGCGTTTCGAATGGGTCTATCTTGGCTTTACGGATACATCGCCGTTTGTATTGTGCTGGCCAATATTTTTGTGACTAAACAGATCACTCTTTTCGGCATCGCAGCCACGGGTGGGAATGTGGTCTACGGCGCAGTTTTTCTGGCCACCGACCTACTTGCGGAACATTACGGGAAGAAAGAAGCAAGACAGGCGGTATTTATCGGATTCTTTTCTGCTGTTTTTTATACCATCATGTCACAAATGATTTTGTATCTGGAAGCAAGTGCCGACGACTGGGGTGCCGCCGCCGGCATGGCTGATATTTTCACCTCGGCGCCAGCCATTATTCTGGCAAGCATGGTGGCCTATCTTATTTCTCAGTTGCACGACATCTGGGCCTTTCACGCCATCAGGGAAAAAACGGCAGGGAAATTCCTTTGGCTGCGGAACAACGGCAGTACCTGGATCAGTCAGCTTATCGATTCTATAGTCTTCTCTCTGTTGGCGTTTTTGGTGTTTCCAGTACTGATGGGCTCTGAAAATGCCTTACCTGTTAACGTGGTAATGGAGATTGTGATCTCCACCTATATGTTGAAAATTCTTGTGGCGGCAATTGATACACCTTTCATCTATTTCAGTTATTCCGTAAAACCGATGGAAATGGCCGCCTCAGCCTGAAACTGATGCCTATAGTGGGAACCAAAAAATCGAAGTGGCCCAAAGGGGCTGAAAAGAACGAAGCTTATATGACGAAACTCTTGGCGCGGTATCATGAGGAGGAGACAGTCCTGAAACTGGGCGGTGGCAAAAAAAATATCGGAAGCCAGCACAAGAAGGGGCGTAAGACTGTCCGGGAGCGGTTAGAGCTTCTTGTTGACAAGGGTAGTCCTGTTTTGGAGTTGGGTATCTACGCCGGTTGGGAGATGTATGGGGAGGTTGGTTCACCCGCTTCTGCAGGGTTGGTACTGGCCATCGGAAAAGTTTCAGGCCGGGAGTGCGTTATCATTGCCAACGATGCTACGGTGAAAGCAGGGGCTTATTTTGAAGTGACCTTGAAGAAGCACCTTCGAGGCCAGAAGATTGCTCTGGAAAACAACCTACCTGTCATTTATCTCGTGGACTCAGCTGGTGTCTTCCTGCCATTGCAGGAAAAAGTTTTTCCCGATGAAGAGCACTTTGGACGGATATTTTATAACAACGCCCGCCTTTCAGCTTTGGGTGTCCCCCAGATCGCCGTCGTCATGGGCCCCTGTGTGGCTGGTGGCGCATATCTGCCGGTCATGTGTGATAAGTTTGTTATGACGGAGGGTTCCAACATGTTTGTGGCCGGACCGGCACTGGTGAAGGCAGCTATCGGTCAGGAAATTGACAAGGAAACACTTGGCGGCGCAACCACCCACAATGCCATCAGTGGATCAGCCGACTATCATGCTAAGAATGATGAAGATGCCATTGAGATCACACGGCGCCTTGTGAAGAATCTTCCGTACTTGGAAATGGGGAAGTTTAATCGGGCGGAACCGGCAGAGCCTCTTCTGCAGGCTGAGGATCTGAACGCCATCGTCCCCGAGATCGGCGGCCCTTATGACATGGAAGAGATTGTAGCCCGGGTGGTGGACGGCAGTGAGTTCGAACCTTACAAGAGTGAGTACGGGAAAACAGTTCTTTGTGGCAATGCGAGGATCGGCGGTTATTCCGTGGGTATTGTGGCCAATCAGAAAACCATAGTTACTTCCGGTACCGGCGAGATGCAGATGGGGGGCGTTCTGTACAGCGATTCTTCTGACAAAGCGGCGAGGTTTATCATGAACTGCAACCAGGACAAGATTCCCCTCATCTTTCTTCAAGATGTTAACGGTTTCATGGTGGGGAAGAAAGCTGAGTGGGGCGGCATTTTGAAGGATGGGGCGAAGATGGTTCAGGCGGTCTCTAACTCAGTGGTGCCGAAGATCACCTTGATCATAGGCGGGAGTTACGGTGCAGGTTATTACGCCATGAGCGGCCGGGCCTACTCTCCAAGGTTCATGTACCTATGGCCTTCTGCCAGTCTGGCCGTCATGGGCGGCAACCAGGCGGCGGAAACGCTGGTGGAAATTCAGTTCTCCAAGCGGAAGGAAGTGGGTGATGAGGAGCGGAACAAACTCATCAATGAAATCAAGGAACGGTACCGGCGCCAGAGCGATCCACGCTACGCTGCCGCCCGGATGTGGACTGACGCCATCATCAAGCCGGCTGATACCAGGCGCGTCCTAATCCATTCTCTGGAATTATGTGAACATCAGTCAAAAATGCCGGCGCCTATGTTCGGTGTGCTTCAGGTGTGATGCGTGACCATCAGCCTACCACTTAATTTTCAAAACATAAATGTCTGACCTGATCCTCATTCTTATCGGTCAAGGTTTTGGGGTGACTCTGTAAACGCCCCTATCAATCAGCTTTGTGGTGCTATCTTTGAACTGGAGAATCACGTCCCCCCGGACCTTCCTGTGGTTAATTTGTGTTTAAGTAGCAGGGCCACAAACCAATAAAAAGTGGCCCGGTTATCTAAAGAGATAGAACAGGTGATCACCAACGGCCCACCGGGAATAACCGGTTACACCGCTGGTTACCCCAAACCGCAGAAAATTATGGCCAATTGGCTTAAACTGATTCCAAAGGAAGCTGAGGAAGTTACTGTTAGGGTGGAGTAGGTTTGATTACGGCAGCGCTCGATCTTTCTTTATCTGTTGCATTTGTGACAGGGGGCAACCGTGGAATTGGGAAGGCGGTTTGCGAAGGTCTTGCCGAAAAGGGAATCCATGTTATGGTCGGATCACGTAGCACATCGGCTGGAGAGAAGACGGTCAATGCTATACGAAATAAGGGAGGTTCAGCAAAAGTTGTAGAGATCGACATACAATCGGTAGAGAGCGTTAATGCCGCGGCACATAAAATTTCTGAGTCCCATAGCACACTGAACATTCTTGTGAACAATGCTGGAATCCTTGCGAGGGAAGACAGGAAGTCTAGGTTTGGCTTCCTGCCTGAAAAGGTACTTAAAAAAACCATGGATGTAAATCTCTTTGGGCCGTTCAGGGTGTGCCAGGCATTCCTGCCGCTCTTACAGCAAGCAGTTTGGGGTCGAATTGTGAATGTGACGAGTGGGATGGGAAATCTGTCCGATCCCATGACAGGCGGTTATACAGCGTACCGTGTCTCAAAATCCGCCTTGAATGCACTGACGGCCAATCTCGCCGCTGAAGTGGAGAACTCAAATATCCTCGTTAACTGTGTGCATCCCGGGTGGGTCCGCACAAGAATGGGCACCATGATCGCTCCGTTAAGTCCTAAGAAGGGAGCGGATAGTATTATCTACGCCGCTACCCTGCCAAGCGGAGGCCCACACGGCAAGTACATCGTGAAACGTCAAGTCCAACCGTTCTGAAGAGGAAAGATGAAAATTAAAGTGAGAAAGCCGACATCAGAAGAGATCCAAACCTTTGGCGATTACCCGGTCTGGGAGTGTGAACCGTCAGAATTTCCGTGGTCCTACAGTTCCACGGAGCAGTGCCTAGTCATTGAGGGGGAAGTGACTGTTGTTACTGAAGAGTGAGAAATAACTTTCGGCCCTGGCGATCTGGTTACTTTCCCGGCGGGGCTCTCCTGTACTTGGACTGTGGCCAAGGCGGTAAAGAAACACTATACCTTCAAAGATTGATTTGAAAACGTGGGTCAGAACCTTCTGCGGATGGAGGTGGATGTGCTGAAAGAGCTGTTGAAATAGAAAATCAATATTAGCTGATTTCCCGACACGATGTGGCTTTGTTCTGATAGCGCCATACAGTTCGTATCAATTCTTTAAATTACTAGATTTCTTTTCATGTTAAGGCTTTACGAAATTGATTTCCTGGTGAAATGTGTATTTGAATTGATGGTTGCCTCCAATGAAGGTACATTGTGGAAAAGTGAGAAGGACGTAGGTCATGGACCAGAAAGTATATAATCTTACTGTCGCTCTTATTTTCACATTGGTAGCGCTCATACATCTCTATCGGTTTGTGACCGGTACAGAACTGATCATGGCCAGCTATTCGTTGCCGCTAACCGCAAGCCTTGGGGCTTTTATTGTGCTAGGTTTTCTCGCGTTCAGGGGCTTCCAGCTAGCAAAATCATGACCCTTCAGTGCGTCTCCTAGCAGAATCTGGTTAACTTCCCAATCATGTCTATGATTAAATCAAAGCTGGATCAGAGGGGCCTCCTCACTATCTCTCTGGACAATCCCCCCGTTAATGCTCTTTCCCATGCTCTGGTTGATGAACTCAACAAGCTGAGCGACGATATTCAGGATGAGAAAGTGAGAATGGTTGTAATTACAGCTGTCGGAGAAAACTTTTGTGCCGGAGCCGATCTTAAAGAGAGAGAAAAGATGGATGAGCAGGAAGTGGAAACATTCGTTGAATATCTGTCTGACACCTTCCAGAGAATTGCCGAGATTCGGGTACCTACACTGGCAGCCATTAACGGAAACTGTCTAGGTGGGGGCATGGAGCTAGCGCTGGCGTGCGATTTGCGGATCATAGCAGAAAATAGCTTCATTGGAATGAAGGAGACATCCGTAGGCGTCATGCCCGGCGCCGGGGGAACCGTGCGACTTCCTAGACTCATAGGAGAAAGCAAGGCGAAACGGTGGATTTTCACAGCCCAATCATTTACGCCGGAAGAGGCACTGGCAGACGGTGTTGTAGACTGGCTGGTTGAAATAGACGAGCTGGAAGATGTGGTTCAGGAGATTTTCGGTCAGATTACTGCTAATGCACCTCTCGCCATTTATGCGGCTAAAAAGTCAATTAATGAAGGGTTAGATCAGTCAGTTAAACTGGCACTTAAAGTAGAACAAAAAGCTTACAAATCCATTATCGATAGTGAGGACAGGCGAGAGGCTCTGAAGGCTTTCAGTGAAAAGCGACGCCCCAAATGGAAAGGGAAATAGGGATTAGAAGTAGTACTTCCTGTTATCGACAATGTCGGCCTTTTCTCTCAATTCCGTGACCCAGGCTCCGAGAGCTTCATTCTCTCTCTGACTTAGGAGAGATTTCCGTAATACATCTTTTTTCACTTCCCAGTCTACCTCGTCCACATCATTCCGGTATTCTAGTTTCAGGATGACGAACGCCCTGGTTGTTTCCACAGGAGGGAGAATCTGTCCCACATCTGCCACAAGCAGGGCGCCGATAACTGACTCGTGGCGGCCAATTTTCTGAAATGAACTACCCAGATTAGCAGAGACAGGGCCAACAAGTTCAATTTTTTCATTTGAGTCGGCGGCTTTTTCGAAAACCAATGTGTTTTCCGATAACTGACTGTTCAGTTCCTCCGCCAGTGATTTAGCAGCGGCCATCTGTTTATCCGTTCTGAGTGTAGTACGTATCTGGCTTTGGACAGTCCCATACTCTTTGGTCCCTTCGGCGATGACGGAGTCGAGTCGCAAGACGGTGAAAAGTTGATCTGATTCAATGAATTCGCTTACGGTGCCTAATTCATTTGCGAATGCGAATTTTGCCGGTTCCGGGAAATAGCCGATGGGCGGTATGAAAATCCCCTCTTCTGTGAGAGGCTGCATTTTTCGGAGTTCATAATTGTTTCTTTCCACCGCCAGTTCAAAACCATAATCCTCTACATCAAACAAAAACTGTATGGCCGAATTCCTGATTTTTTCCCGAGTTGTGGGTCCCATATCAATCTTGAGAAGGATATGACTTGCCAGTACTTGCTCTTCTTCATTTTCGACCCGGCGGTCTCTCACCTGAATGACGTGTATACCGAAATCGGTTTCCACGGGTCCAACGATATCGCCAGCTTGGGCGGCAAACGTCGCTTCTTCGAATGGTGCCACCATCTGGCCTTTGCCGAACCACCCCAGGTCACCGTCGCGGCTTGTTCCCTCTGATGTGCGGTTGCCGGGATCTTCAGAGAATTCATTGGCCAGTTCGGCAAAGTCATCGCCAGCCTTCAGGCGAGAGAGAATATCCTGAGCGGTCTCTTTTGCCAGCAGAGTATCTTCTGATGATGGAACCTTATTCCATTCCACATAGCTGAGAACACGCTGCTCGTTCTGATGGAACTTATCAGGATTGAGGAAATAGTAATTTTCCATCTCATCGTCTGTGGGGTTGAATTCAGGCTGGTTGAAGCGGCTTGTCCGGACAATGAGGGCGCTTATGGTGTACTCTACATTCTGCAGTATGTATTCATTACGGACATCGCTCTCGGCGACGTGTACGCTTGCCCGGATCTCGTTGAACAGTTTTTGCCGCGGCAGATTTTGTCTCACAAAGTTCTCGATAGGGCGCCATTCGTCACCCTGGGGGTTCTGAAGAGCCAGTTTGTATTTGGTTTCGTCAAAAATGCCGTCCGTCAAAAAGTCTGGAATGGTCCGGAGATCCTGGGGAGGATTGTTCACCAGTTCATAATAAATCTCCTGGTCTGTCACCCTGATATTACGTTTTTCAATTTCCTGATTGATGAGTGATGTTTCCATGAGTTGATTAAAGATTCGGTCCCGCTCAAAATTGAGGCCGCGTTCATCGAGCTCTATTCCCTGAATACGGGCCTGTTCAAGGCTGTGTTCAATCTGATGGAAGAAAAGGTCTGGAGGTATTGCCTCTCCGTTTACAACGGCTATAGCTCTGGATACATCAACTCTCCCAAAAAGCTGGTTCACGATATCGGCACCGCCTACGAGTCCACCGACGGTCATGCTACCGATGAACAAAATCAGCAGAATCCAAAGGATCACGTGCATTCGCGTCCTCATGGTGTTCATCATACCCATAAAATCAGAATCCTTTTAAATTAACTAGAAAAATGCCGCGAAATATACTGAGATTGCCTACTTTCTCCAACTTGTGTTCGGGTTATGCTTAGCCCGTTTCTTCTTCAATAAGTTAACTATTCAAGTGAGTTTGAGATTTTTTAGGAGCATATCGTCACTCAATAAGGACATTGTTCAGTGTTGTGCCTGTCCCCGTCTGGTGGAATTTCGCCAGGCTGTTGCCCAGAAAAAGAGGAAACAGTTTGAAGCGTGGGACTACTGGGGCAAGCCTGTCCCCGGTTACGGGGAACCCGGCGCATCACTGTTGCTCACAGGCCTGGCGCCAGCGGCCCACGGTGGCAACAGAACGGGTCGAGTTTTCACAGGTGACAAGTCAGCCGATTTTCTTGTCCGCTGCCTTCATGAAGTGGGTATTGCAAATCAGCCCAATTCGGATTCTCTGGATGACGGGCTGGAGCTGATGAATGCTTACATGACGCCTGTGCTGAAATGTGTTCCGCCTCAGGACAAACCGAAGCCAGATGAACTGAAAAACTGTGCTCATTTTCTTTCCAACGAACTGATCCTGTTGAAGAATGTAAATTGCATTCTGGCCTTGGGGAAGATTGCTTTCGACGCCTGCCTGAGGTTTTTCCGCACCCAGTATGATTTTTTAATGAAAGATTACCCATTTGGACATGGGAATGAGTATACTCTTCAGAATGGTATTATTCTTGTTGGCTCTTATCATCCTAGTCCCAGAAATGTGAACACAGGCAGACTTACCCATTCTATGATGATTGAATTGCTTGAGCGGGTGAAGGTGATCATCAGGTGAAAAAAACGGTCATTGTGCTTGCCTTTGCAGCATGTTCTTTTCTCCATGGCGGGAATCGTCTCACACTGGAAGACGTAACGGGAAAATCACCCTTTGAGGTGGCTTCTCTAGGGACAATCGTCTGGCAGCCTGGTGAAGATGCATACACATTTCTGAAGCAATCCAATGGTGTCCGGTCCCTCTACAAGGTCGATCTTTTTGCTGGTGATACCACATTATTTCTGGATGGGGAGCGGTTAAAATTCAGCGGTTCACCTGTTGTGGTGACCAACTACAGTTTCAGCGGTAACGGGCAGCGAATACTGATACAGACTGACCATGAAAAGATCTGGCGGCGATCTCACTGGGGTACCTACTGGATTTACGATACAGAAACAGCAAAAATGACTCCCGTTTCTAGAAATAACAAACGCCTTCGCAACGTCAAATTTTCTCCTGATAGTGAGATGGTGGCTTATGTCCGGGAGGATAACAATCTCTACACTTTCGAAATTGACAGACGTCGGGAGAGGAGATTGACCAGGACGGGCACAGATGTGGTGCTCAACGGTCATTTTGGATGGGTCTACGAGGAAGAATTCTCCAAATATGATGCTTACCGGTGGTCGCCAGATAGCAAGAGCATTGCCTACTGGGAAGAAAACCAGTCACGTGTGGCCGTTTTTACACTAATTAATGAGCTCGAACTATATCCCGTGACCACGGAGATCCGTTATCCTAAAGCTGGGCAGACTAATCCCACCATGAGAATCGGTGTGGTGAAGGCCACCGGCGGAGCAACCCGCTGGATGGACATCGGTGACAACCGTGACATGTACTATCCCAGAATCTACTGGCACTCACCGGAGCGCCTTCTTGTGATGCGCATGAGGCGGCTTCAGAATCGGTGGGACCTCCTCATCTGCAACCCCAAATCTGGCAAGAAAAAACAGGGACTTATGGAGATGGACCAGGATGGCTGGGTGAATGTTCACGACAATTACAGGTTTCTGGAAAAAGATGAGTTGGTCTGGATATCTGAGAGATCGGGCTACCAACATTTGCACCGCCACACGCTGAAGGGTGAAGAGCTGGCCCAGATATCAAGCGGGCAGTGGGAAGCGACTCGAATTGTTCACGTAGACGAGGAGGGGGGTGTCGTCCTTTTCATGGCCAATAAGGCATCCGTGGCTGAAAGTCACCTGTACAGCGTCTCGTTCGATGGAACTGGATTGAAACAGTTGACAACAGAGAAAGGGAATCACAGCGTCCAATTTTCCCCATCGGGGCAGTACTTTGTGGATAGTTTTTCCTCTGTCTCTCAGCCCAGAAAAATTCTTTTAAAAAGACGTGACGGCACTGTGGTCCGTATCATAGAGGAAACAGATAAAAGCCAATTTGACGATTATGACTGGTCGGTTCCCCAGTTCGTCACATTCAAAACTCACGATGGAGCCGCAACACTGGACGGTATTGTCACACTGCCTGTGGGATACAATAAAAGGAAAAAGTATCCAATGATCGTGTACGGTTACGGGATGCCAGGGACACAGATCGTCCGAGATAGGTGGGGCGGGCTATGGAATCAGTTCCTTGCACAAGAAGGGTTTATTGTTTTTTCCATGGATGCCCGCGGTATGAGCGGCCGCGGAGAGACGTTCAAGAATCTCAGCTACGGTGACATGAGCCGTTATCTTGCGAAAGATCATGTTGCTGGTATCGATTACATGGTTCGGGAGTGGGGTGCCGATCCAGACAGAGTCGGTGCGTGGGGCTGGAGTGGTGGCGGCTATTTCACCGGACTCATGCTCACCAAGAACGGCGCACAATTCAAGGCCGGCGTTTCGGTGGCACCGGTCATGGACTTCAGACTTTACGACACTATCTATACCGAGCGATCCATGGGGTTGCCTCAGGATAATGAGGCAGGTTACGATTCCACTTCTGTTTTTTCCTACGTGGATAATCTGCAGGGACATCTTTTGGTCATCCACGCCACGGGCGATGACAATGTTCATTCGCAGAACACCACACAGCTTGTGGAGAAGTTTGTTAACGCCAAACAGCCACTGGAGGTGTTCTATTATCCTAACCGTGCTCACGGCATTCGTGGCGGGAACTCCAGGATACACCTCTATACAAAGATGTTCAACCACCTCCGAGAACATCTCCTGGAAGAGTAATCGAGCTTTTTATTTTTTTCAGATGGCGGTGATCAGACGGATTGCAAATGTTTAATAATCTCATTTGCAGCATTATGACCGTTAGTACAGTGGAGACCTCCGCCGGGATGAGTTGCTGCTCCGCATAGAAACAGGTTTCCAATGGGGGTGGAATATTGTGCGCTGTCGATAGTTGGCCGCATAAAGAAGAACTGGTCCAGCATCATTTCGCCCTGGTTTAGGTTTCCCTCCGTCAGTCCATATTTGCTCTCCAGATCTGCGGGAGTCAGTACTTTCTGGTGCTCAATGAGGCTACGGAAGCCGGGAGCGTATTTCTCCAGGACGTCAGTAACTCGGCTACCCAGTTCATGGCGGGCCGATTGCCAGTCCGTGCCGCGAAGGTGGTACGGCGCGTACTGTACAGTGGCGGAGAGAACATGCTTTCCGGCCGGAGCGAACGACTTTTCCCTGAGGGAAGGGACGGTGAACTCCATCCACGGCTCCTCAGAGATACGGCCGTATTTGGAAGCGTCCGATGCTTTTTCGATATAACTGAGTGACGGACTGACCGATACTATGCCTTTCAGTGATTCCTTATGGAGGCCAACAAAATTCGGCAATTCTTTCAGGGCAAAATGAACCCGCGCCGTGGCACCGCGCATTTTAATATTTTTGATCCGCCGGGAGAACTGAGGTGACAGCCGGTCGTTGCCTACAAGTCCTTGAAAGGTTGTCTTTGGATCGAGGGCAGAGACGACACAATCTGATTCAACTTCCTCACCGTTTACCAAGGTGACACCGAGAGCGGCGCCGTCGTTCACGGAGATGCTTTTTGCTTCAGATCCAATGAGCATCTCAACGCCAACACTTGTAGCGGATGACTCAAGTGCCGCAGCCAGTTGTTTCGTACCTCCATCAATGAAATTTACTGACCGGACGGATCCTCCGGTCCCTATGTGGTTGTGGAGAAAGACGAAAGCTGTCCCCGCGGCCATGGGCCCCTGATTCAGGTGCCGGATGCCAACTGCTGCCATAGTACCCCTGAGAGGTTCTGACTCAAACCATTCATCCAGTAGTTCCAGCATACTCATAGGCAAGGTCCTGAGAAGCTCCACCAGCGCCTTCCGGCCATGCTTGCGGTACGGTGCCAACATGGGCTTCATGGATAGTAGATTGGAGAGATCCAGCTCAGGAATAGGCAGGGGCATCATACCGTAGAGGGGCTCCAGGAAATCGGTAAGCATGGCGATCTTGTTGCAGAATGCGGGCCATTTTTCTGCATCGGATTGAGAGAATTGAGCAATGGATCTGGATGTCTCATATGGGTCTGATGTAATTGTCAGGTTTTTTCCGTTACCATCAGGAGTGATAACACCGGTATTCGGTGAAGCAAACCTGAAGCCGTGGTTTTCAAGATCGAGCTCGAAGACAACTTGGTCATTAATCCATGGCACAGAATCCATAACTGTATTGCATTTAAATCCGGGTACGAATTCTTCCGTTGATGCCAGCCCTGCCACAGTTTCATTTTTTTCCAGCAGAAGGACTTTTCGATTGCTCTTGCCCAGATAGGCAGCGGTAGTGAGGCCGTTCACACCTCCACCCACAACTATTGCGTCGTACCGTTTCAACGCCACTCCTTCAGGATTTTTTTAGCCGCCATCTCGCCGGGGGCGCCTGTGATGCCGCCACCGGGATGAGTGCCAGAACCGCACTGGTAAAGGTTTTGCACTGGTGTTCTGTAGTCAGCCCATTTCACCACGGGACGGAAAAAGAACAGCTGATGCAGAGCCAGTTCGCCGTGGAATATGTTTCCTTCTGTCAGGCCAATTGTCTTTTCCAGATCCCACGGTGTCAGTACCTGTCGATGAAGGATAATGTCCTTGATGTTGGGGGCAAATCTGGCTAATGCATCTACCACAGCATCCCCGAAGGCTTCCCGCTTCTGGTCATCCCAGCCGCCATTAATGTTGTAAGGGGCGTATTGTACAAAACAAGACATGACATGTTTGCCCGGTGGAGCCATATCAGGATCGAGGACGGAAGGCAAAACAATATCGATGTAAGGCCGGCGCGAAAAGTTCCCTTGTTTGGCATCATCAAAGGCTTTTTCGATATAATCGTAATCAGGTGAAATGGAGATGGCACCATTCAGGTGAGGCCCGTTTCCGGGGAGACAGGTGAAATCGGGTAGCCCATCTAGCGCCAGGTTTACTTTACCGGAGGAGCCTTGAATTCTGAAATTTTGAATAGACCGGACGAAATCGTCAGGGAGGTCATTTGACGCCACAAGGTTAAGGAATGTCAGTTTCGGATCGAGACCCGACACAACCACATTTGCCTCAAACTCATGGCCGTTTTCGAGGGCTACGCCCACAGCACGGCCGTTCTTAACCACGATTTGACTTACAGGTGCTTCCGTCATGATATCTGCACCGAAGTGTTCGGCTGACTGGGCAATGGCCATACTGACGGCACCGGTACCTCCCCGCTGGAATCCCCACGCACGGAAGACGCCATCAATGTCACCCATGTAGTGGTGAAGCATAACGTAAGCGGAGCCCGGAGACTTTGGTCCCATAAAGGTGCCGATGATTCCGCTGGCAGACATGGTGGCCTTCAACGGTTCAAACTCAAACCATTCATCCAGAAAATCGGCGGAACTCATGGTCATCAGTTTTGCCAGCTGCTCAAATTTTTCCTGGCCCAGGGAGCGGAAATGCTTACCAAGGTCCAGAAGGGTGGATGCGCCTGACCAGCCCAGTTTGGTAGGGTCAGGGGCTATGGTCTGGAGGATGGGGCGGACTGAGAGACCTATCTGGCTCATGGTCTGTCCGAACCTGTCATAGGCCTCGGCATCGTTGGGAGAGTGGCGATAGAGCTCCCGACGGGTGAGATCGTGGTCGGCCCACCGAATAAGGTAGTCATCCTCAAGGGGTGTAAATGTGCTCTCCAATGGTACCATTTCAAGTCCGAACTTGGGAAGTTGAAGTTCCCGAATGATGTCAGGTTTGAGAAGGCTGACCACATAAGAGCAGACGGAAAACTTGAAACCTGGGAAGATTTCCTCGGTAACGGCAGCACCGCCCAAGACATGACGCCGTTCCAGCACAAGGACTTTCTTACCGCCCCGGGCAAGATAAGCCGCGGCGGTGAGACCGTTGTGGCCTCCGCCAACGACAATGGCGTCATACTTCCGGTTCACGGACATGACCGTTTCCTTTCTGGGTCGAAGAAGGGTGTTTTCACCACCCTGGCTGGTGTTGTTTTTCGGAAGTGCTCAACTTTCACTTCAAACTGAAGGAGTGTCCCTTCCCGAGCGTAATCTGACATCAAATGACAAAGAGCGATATACTTTTTCAGGATGGGCGACCAGCATCCGCTGGTGGCGTAGCCCACCTGTTTATTGCCGCTGTAGATGGGGGTGGAGGTCCGCCACGCCATGCCCGGGAGCTGAGGAGGGAGCCCCACTTTCCGGTAAAGTTTCTCCAGTGGTTCCCATTCGATCTCGATTCCCTTTAATTGCCACTCCGGACTCCGTTCATGCTCCTTCAGGAGCGCCTTTCTGCCGATGAAATCTTTCTTTTTCAGCTTTACTGTCCAACCCAAGCCAAGCTCAAATGGTGACGATTTTCTCAAATCGATAATAGCGTGCTGAGCCGAGATATAGTCAATGTCCAGCAGGATCAGGGAAGCTTCGATGCGTACCATATCTAAAGCGTGAAGTCCCGTAGGTGTAATACCATAGGGTGCGCCAGCTTGCATAAGGCGATCCCAAAGCTTTAGAGCATTCTCATTTGGCGTCCACAGTTCATAGCCTAGATCGCCTGTATAACCTGTTCTGGAGATCATTACGGACATGTCGCCGACTTTGCAGTTCGAGAGCCAGAAGAACTTGAGTGCATCAATATTTTCATTTACAATATTATTCAGTATAACCCGGGAATTGGGTCCCTGAAGGGCCAAAGCGATGGTGGATTCGGAATCTTCCGAGATGTCAACATCCATGCCAGCGGCGTTGTGTGTGAGCCATTCAATGTTTGGTTCAGCACTGGTAAGGCGAAAATGGTTCTCTTCAAGCCTCTGGACCGTGCCATCATCAATCTGCTTGCCGTCATCATCGCACCACGGTGTGTACATCACCTGATGAACTTTGCATAGGCGAATGTTCCTGGTCACCAGACGGTCAAGTAACCGCTCCGCATCGGGACCTACAATTATATATTTATGTAGGGGTGTAACATCCAAAAGAGCCGCTTTTGTCCGCACTGCGAAATATTCCACATCGTGGGTGAGGTCATAGGAAGTAGCGGAGAGATACCCCGACCATCGACGCCACTCCTGGGACTGATTGAGAACGGAAGTACGTTCGTGAAGGGGCGTCAGTTTCAGTGAGGTTGCGCCACTGAATTGAGTCTGGACGGAGATGCTCATAGGCAATAATTGGCCTGAAAATCTACCAGTTGGAATACCGATTAGCAAAGAGGACTTCGTGGTAGTTGAATTAATATGGAACATAATTTCTCCTCTTTGTACATTCATTTAAGTTTTAAGGAGTCGAAACAATGAGAGTAATCTACAGAGGTGATCTGGACGGCTCTGTCTGCGCCGCCATTTTGATGGATGTGGGCCTTTGCGATACTTTGGAACAGGCCCATCCCAAAGATATGCAGGAGGGGAAAGTAGACATCACTAGTGAGGATATTATTTGTAACCTGCCGTACCATCCTAGCTGCCACATGTGGTTTGATCATCACTCAAGTGAAATAAGCCGTCCAGATATGCCTACGGATTTCACAGGGCTAGTGGATGTGGCGCCTAGTGCAGCGAATCTGGTCTACAAGTACTTTATTGAGGATTATCCCGAACTGAAGAAGTATGAAGGTTTGGTCCACGAAACGGATCTGGTGGATAGCGCCGACCTGACACTGGAGCAGGTGGCCAATCCCCAAGGGACCATTCTGCTCGGATTACTTCTGGATCCTAGAACGGGGCTTGGTCTTCAGCGGGACATGAACATCAGCAACTTCCAATGGGTGTCAAGCGTGCCTGAACTCCTGACCAAGCATTCGGTGGAGGAGATTCTCGCTATGCAGGATACTGCTGAGAGGATTGATCGCTACAACGATATGCATAATATTGCCAGTGAATTCTACAGCGCCAATTCGCGCATGGAGGGAAATGTCATTATGACGGATGTGCGTGGAATGGATGTTCCTCCGGCAAACCGGTTCCTCATCTACACTCTCCCGGAGTTGTCAGATGGCAACATCTCAGTCCGCATAGCGGATGGGAAAAAGGGTGAGTTTGACACTATTTCTGTGGCGCACTCTATCTTTAACAGGACTTCCAATGTTGACTCCGGTGAGTTGTGCAAGTCTTACGGAGGAGGTGGCCACAAAGGCGCTGCTACCTGCCAGCCTAACCTGGAAGACAGTGAAGGTGTTTTACAGGGGATTATAGAGGCGTGTAAAGAGTAGGGTGGCTAACTGCCGGTAATTGTTATAGTGCCGTCCTGCCGTTTCATTGGGAAGCGGAGATAGTCGGCTGAAAGTTCAAGTAGTTCCTTTCCCATGGATTCCAGCAGACCAGACGGCACATCTGATTCTATAAGCAGATAGGGCACTACACTGTATTCGCCAGAGGACAGACTTGAGGAGCTCGCATCCAGGGATATGACCCAGGTCTTAACATTGATTCCAATGGGCTCCTCAGCCATGCGAGCAGATTCGATATCTTCTTTATGAATCACTTCCCCGCTCTTGTTCACGATAAGTAGTCCAGTATAGACCGTCATTCTGTTTATAACAGCGCGTCTCGATTGTACTGTCACTAGTTGGTCCAAAGGGTTCAGTGTAACAGTAACTTCAACCGTTTGATTGATAGGTGGCTCCAGAATAGATGGCATGACAGCTGTGGAGATATGGAGACGTTTTCCCAGGGTCAGAGGTGTTCTCAGTTCACCCTTATCATCTAGCCCGCCTTCCCCGGGGACAAACTGCCCATCAATGACCTTGACAATAGTTCTTTCGTGCTGATAGTTCGCCGCGTATGCGTAAAGAAAGAACTGGCCATTCTGTCCTTCAGAACTTCCTTCAGGGGTGAGGGAGAGGCTGAATTCACCGGTGGTGTCAGTCCAGGTGCCAATGTTTATTTCCTCCAACCAGACATAGATCCCTTCAGGATTTTCACCATCCTCAAGCTCTACACTTCCTTTGATACTGTAATGGTCGGAAACGGAGCCGTTATTATTGAACGGATTCTTGGTGCATGTACACAAAGTGAGCACCGTGATCACAAGTGGAGTCAAATTGATTTTCATATCACAGTTTGAATCCAAATGAGAAATAGATGCGCCTGTCACGAAGGATAAGTCCTTCTAAAATGGTACTTTGATTGCGGAGATTGTATCCGCTGAAATTGGCGAACCCTTCCAGATTTCTCAGCTGAATTGATTTAGTCAAATGGACATCCACATTTGTGTGGGAAGGAAGTGTCACTTCAAAGAGGTGACCTAGATCTTGCCGCATCCAGCCAATCTGTTCACTTTCGCCAAAAGCGTGGACCTGGAGTGACCAGCCCTTATAGTCGACATTCAGATTAGCTGTCATCTTAACTTCTGATTTGAAGGGGAAGGCGGCCTTTTCCGGTATATTGTAACTGGCCAGGGCCAAATCTGCAGAAGTTGATCTGTTGAGCAGGTGAATGGTGCCCTTTATTTCATAACCGCTAATCTTGGCAAAATCAACATTGTCATAGAAAGCTACTGGAATTCCGATGGGATAGCTGATACGCATTTTGTTCTCATAATCGTTTCGAAAAAGGTTTACCGTCATATCGAAAGCATCCAGAGTTTCCGAACCTGTGATCAGTCTCGAGGAATGAAGTCCCAATTCAAAACTTTGATTCTTCTCAGGGTTTAGTGCGGAAAAGGCAGAAGGAGTCCCGTCTAATATTGTGCCGCTGATCTGCTGAAGCAGGGTGGGATATTTGTAACTGGTACCAAAATTGAAGTAAGAACGTAAAGCGAACTTTTCACTGCCGCCGCCCAACGATGTGGAAAATTTCACGATGGTGTTATCCCATGACCTTGTATCAAAGAGGCCTAAATCAGCCAGTTCAGGATTATCAACTCCTCCCCTGAGAACTGCCTCTCCCTGTTTGTCAATAATTCTATCGCGCCGCACACTGACGCTGACATCGGAAAATCGGGTACCTTCATCCCTATCCGACAAATAAAATTTTGTGACAACGGCAGCTCCGATTTTCATGCGGGAGAACAGCGCACTTTCCAACCCAACTTGCTGGATGTCAGAAAAAGAACGGTTATCACGGTAGTCCAAGTCCGACTGCTCCAATTGAAAAACAGAAGTGGTCTCCAATGGTTTAAGTGTGTTCGTTGATCTGAATGAAAACCGGTTGGAACTGCTCTTAAGAAATCTGTCCAAATTCCCGGTTTCGGCAGTAAGATTTTGGTCTTCGCTGATCTGATGCTGACTTACTGTTGCTGAAACTGCCGGAAAGGGGCCCACGGCGCCTGAATAGCGCATGGTCGTTACCATGTTCTCGTTCTCCACGCTATCGTTTAAACGGTGGTCCTTATACGACCGGCGTGAAAATAAAAGTGTGGATGATAACAAATTCCCGAGCTTGCTCGGATTGTTTTCATCCAAAAGATATGTGAACGTTAGATTGTGCTGCTCGGAATTATTCTCAAGGGACTCGCCGCTGTCTCCTCCTTCAAATTGACGAAAAAATGCACCGCGGTTTAGGTTATAGGCGGAGCTGAATTTGTCAAATTTCTTTCCCATGTGGGCAGACCATCTGCCTGACTGATAGGTGCCGAGGTGCTGGCTGAACGAAAGTGTCTTTTCAGGAACCAGTTTCGGAACGATGTTAATGATTCCAGAGAATGCTTCCGTTCCATACAGAACTGAGTTGCTCCCCCGGATCACTTCCAGGTGATCAATATTTTGAAGGTCTACAAGGGCAATATCGAAAATATTATCGAATTCACTGTTCATTCTAACACCGTTATAAAGAATGGCTACCTCATCTGCGTTGCCACCACGTATGTTAACTGTCTTTTTTCCACTGATGTTCTCATTCAGCTGAATGGTATGGTCAGTCCGCAGAAGGTCACCTGCATCTGTATAACCCCTGAGTTCAAAGGCTTTAGATTCAATGACAGAAATGGGCTGGGGAATGTCTTTCTGAATCTCCAAACTTCTCTCCGTTCCGATTACCCCAACTTGCTGCATTGGTATGACCGTGGGCTCCAGTCGGATCACAGTTTGTCTCTTTATCTCGGTGGAGGGAATGGTCTGACGTCTGTAACCCATATATGTAAAGACAACTTCCCTCATCCTGAGAGAATCGGGAATTATAAGTGTAAAACTGCCGTTTGTATTTGATACAACGCCCAAATCACTGTCGGCCACAAATATATTCACACCACTAATGGCTTCTCCTGTAATTCCATTGATTACGGTTCCATCAACAGTAATATTCTGGGCCGCCAGAATTGAGAGAAACAAAGTACAGGAATATAGGGAGATCTTAAGGCGTATTTGACCACCGTCCATAACTGAAATTATATCATGTCATTTGAAAAGAATACATATCTCAGGAAAAAAAAGAAAACCCCGAAAGCGGGGTTTTCTTCAACTATAGCAGTCTAACTAAAGTTCAGCGGCGCGGACGCGCTTCATTGACGACCAGTTGCCGCCCACTGACATCTTTTTCGTTCAGCTCTTCCATGGCTTTTTTGCCACTTTCATCGGAAGCCATTTCAACGAAGCCGAAACCACGTGAACGACCGGTAAACTTGTCGGTAATGATTTTGGCACTTTGTACCTCGCCATACTCGGCAAATTCATTCCGAAGATCTTCTTCAGACATCTCATAGCTCAGGTTTCCAACATACAGGTTCATTTTAGTCTCCTTAGGATTAGTGATACGTGAAATCTTACAATGAAAAATTTAATCTTTATTTTGAGGAAAGTGCTGTGAGTAGGAAAATTAAGTTCGGGGAGAAGAGAGGGTAGTTACCGTCGAGATATTTCGGAAAGATTCATAATTGCTTTAACTATAACAACCAATGTTACTGAATATATTTGTTAGAATTCAGTGTTTTTTTAAAAGTGGAGCTGATCGGGATCGAACCGACGACCTCGTGAATGCCATTCACGCGCTCTCCCAACTGAGCTACAGCCCCATCATCTTGTTTAACTTAAAGCGGTCTTATTTCTCCGCCAAACGATATAGAATAGAGGATGTTGACATGCTGTTATTGGCAGGGTAAATTTGATTTATGAAGAAAAACCTATTCACAACATGTTTGACTTTTCTATCAATTGGCCTAATTACCTATTCTTGTAGTACCTCCTCTGCAAAGACAGGATCGGCCATGCTGATTGTGACCGGTAACGTTCACAGTCAGCTTGACCCCTGTGGGTGAAAACGCAATCCCACGGGCGGTCTGCCCCGTAAAGCAACATTTATAAGCAATCTCAGGGAAGAAGGTGCTGATCCGGTCATCATAGATGCTGGAGATGTCTTTTTTGACAAGCAGTATCCAACAGAACTTAACGCAGAACAGTCCAAACTGCGTTCAGAAACGCTGATCTCAGGATTCAACATTATCGGTTGTGACGCCCTCAACATGGGTTCCAAGGATTTTGCGGCGGGACTAGAATTTGTTCTTCAGATGGAGCAATTGGCCAACTTCCCGTTTATATCCTCCAACATCACTGATGAGTCAGGGAATCTTCTTTTTGAGCCCTACGTGGTGCTTGACCGGTCGTCCTTCAGCTTTGGTGTTACCGGTGCTACAGTGTCTCTTCCTGTTGAACTGAAAACTGTGGGCTTGGCGGATGTGGAAACTAGCGTCAACAATATTTTGGCGGAACTGGAAGAAAAGAGTGATTTCCAAATCGTCCTGTTCAACGGCACCTATGAAGAGGCAGTGTTTTACCGTCCCAAATTTGCAACAGCTGATTATATGTTCATCAGCGGTGATACGCACAACCCCGTCGGCAAGATGAAAAACCCCGCAACCGGGCCGAGGATGTACCGGCTCGGGAAACAGGGTAAAGCGCTGGCAATGCTCACACTGGCCGTTGAGAATCCTGATATGACGTTATCGGATATCACTGAGCTAAAGCTGAAGGAAGATTTTATCCAACGTCAGCTTGAAAGAATGAATAAGGATGAGCCATCAAAATCTCTGGATGAAATTTACGCGGATCAGCCACCAATGCTGGACCGTATCGTACAGATCAGGGAAGCACTGAAAGAGACACAAGGGAAGCTGGCCGGTGTGGTCAACTCCACCCGGTTCGATTTTCCTGCCATGGGCAGATCTCTCGATGATGAACCGCAGATGCTAGGTATGATCACCAAGACCCTGACAGCGTGTGATCAGTTGGCCAAAGCGTCAAATGGCAAACCCACCGGTTCTTGAACACCAATACATCAATGGGTCAGTCTGCCATAATATTGGCAGTTTCATTTTTATTTTCTTTCGGGTTCAATGCGGTCCGTAATGACGGGCTCCCTCTGATCGCTTCCAAACATATTATAGAGGGCGGGCAGTCCGCTGTAGATTCACTTTTGGCTCAGACAACTCTGCTTTTTCAGCCTGTCATGATTGATCTCGCAATTGCTAAGGCGTTCTATGATCGCGGAGTACTTTTTATCGATGCACGGGACGATAAGGAATTCAGGGAAGGGCATATTGCCGGGTCAAAACTTGCTCCAGCATATCCAGGTGAGATTCTGCGGTGGGTTACGGAAGATGATCCTGTTGTGGCCTACTGTGGCGGGGGTGAGTGCGATCTGAGTATGGACCTCGCCATGGAGCTCATGGGAGAGGATTGGGGATTTGCCCGTGTGTTCGTATTTGACGGCGGGCTTCCCCAGTGGATCGAAGCAGGTTACCCGGTGGAATAGATGGTTTCACTGTTAAAAAACAGCTGGGTCATTTTTGCCTTAAGAATTATTCTCGGCATTGTTTTCCTCTACGCCAGTTTTGAGAAAATTCGTAATCCTGGGAGTTTTGCCGGCAATATTCAAAACTACCAGATGCTGCCATACGGTATTACGAATCTCTTTTCCATTGTTTTGCCATGGGTGGAGCTATATGTAGGCTCCTGCCTAATACTTGGTGTTTTTGTTGATGGTGCGGCGCTTCTTTCCACGGGAATGATGGTTATGTTCATCATTGCGCTGGGTCAGGCAGTGGCCAGGGGTTTGGACATCGATTGCGGTTGTTTCAAAACCGAAGGATCAACAGTTGGTTTAGATACTCTGGCAAGGGATATCGTCTGGCTTGCCATGTCCGTACTCATCTGGCGCCGGGAAGAAAAAACAATGGAGCTCTTTCCGAAATCTGTTTGATCCGTCTTTGGTGAAGAACTAAACTCCTCGTCGCTTTTTTACAATCACTTTTTGCGAGAGTAGCTCAGCTGGTAGAGCCCCACGTTGCCAACGTGGCTGTCGCGGGTTCGAATCCCGTCTCTCGCTCGAAAGTCCCTGTTTTGCAGTCTTGTTTCTTTATATGCGGGTTAAGCCCAGTCTTCGAGACCGTCAGTGAGGTTGGGATCCATCGGTAGGTGAGGTTGAATCTTCGTGAGGTATTTAGTGAAAATGTCCAGGACGTCTGTGTAGTCTTCTTCCTCTACTTCCACCGAGTGTGTCGCCTTACTGTCTTCTGTCACCTCTGTCTCCTGGAACTGATCAATATCAACGATTTTCAAATAAATTTTGGCCATTTCCTCTCCTCTGATTTGCTGTGAGATTACGAAGAATTAGTTAACCGTGTCAACCCGCGCATTGAATTGAATAGGTGTCAGTTTCCCTTTAAATTCGGGCCCATGGCGACGTACCCAAGCGGTCTAAGGGAGCGGTCTGCAAAACCGCGATTCATCGGTTCGAATCCGATCGTCGCCTCGATCTCTCTGTTATCTTCAATCACTTTTCCCGAAATAACGTATCGCCAGTACTGTAATGTCGTCGGACTGTGGTGCTGAACCGGCAAACTCTTTAACACTATCTAAATTCCCGTTAACCATGTCAGTTATGGATCCGTTTGAGTTTTCTTTGAGATAATCCTCTAGTTTTTCATAGGAGTATTCTTCATCCGCTTCATTCATGGCTTCGTTGACGCCGTCTGTATAGAGAAAAATGGATCCACTTTTAGGTACCATAAAGGTGGCTGACTCAAAAGGCATTTCCTCCATAACACCAAGTGCGATCCCACCTGTAGTTTCGATCTGCTTTGGTTCTCCATTTTCTGATATAAGGTAAGGGGGATTGTGCCCTGCGTTGGCGTAAGTGACTTCCCCTGTTTCAGTATTCATAATACCATAGAACAGTGTACAGAACATGCTCGATTCATTTTCATGGCAGAGATCATTGTTTGCTCTAAAGAGGACATCTCCGGGAGTTCTCCTTCGTGACGAGCTTGCTTTAATTTGCGTTTTTGTTAGGGCCATGAACAGAGCCGCCGGAATTCCTTTGCCCGATACATCTCCGACGATGAAACAGAGATGTTTTTTATCTATCAGGAAAAAATCGTAGAAATCACCGCCCACTTCTTTGGCAGGGACAATGCCGGCAAAAAGATCAAAATCTTTCCTGTCGGGGAAAGCCGGGAATGTGCTGGGCAGCATCCCCATCTGGATATCGGCTGCAAGTTTTAGTGACTCCTCAATGCGCTGTTTTTCAAGGAATGCTTCCGTGAGACGTGCCCGAACGATTGCAACACCCGCCTGAGTGCACAGGGCTTCCAGCAATTTTTCATCACTTTCCTCAAAGGTGCCGCCATCTATTTTGTTAAGTACCTGGATAACACCGATCAGTTCACCTTTGCGAGTGGTCATGGGCATGCAAAGAACAGACTTTGTTTTGAAATCGGTCTGTTTGTCGAATTCAGGATTAAAACGGTGATCGTCGTAGGCATCAGGGATGTTTGCAGTCTCAAGTGTTTTGGCCACATCGCCGGCAATTCCTACCCCTGATGGGAAACGAATAGTGTTTTCATCCATTCCTTCAGCAACTTTGCTCCAAAGTTCATCACTATCAGGATCATAGATGAAAAGTGAACTTCTTTCGGCGTCCATCACTTCAGTTGTTTTGTGGATAATGACTGGCAGGAGGCTGTCAAGATGCATCTCGGCACCCAGGGCACGGGACACGTCAAGAAGGGCATTGAGGTTGCGGACTTCCCGCGAGGCGGTTTCAGGCATTTTAGTTAATGGAGTCGACAGCGGATGCTGTGTCTGGTGTAATGGTAAATATCGGTGTAAAACCGGAGATGTCGAACACTTCCTTAATGTGATCATTCATGGCGGCAAGGATAAAATTGCCACCTAAACTCTTTAATTTTTTGGCGGCCATAAGGAAGATACGGAGTCCGGCACTGCTGACGTAATCGATCTTGCTGAGATCAACGATAATGTTTATGTCCGAACGCTCCAAAACTTCCACCAGTTTTTCTTCGAATTCAGTGGAGGTGTTGGTGTCAATCCTGCCGACAGGCTGGACAATGACTGCATTGCCACTTGTAGATTCATTTATATCCATCAGTCTATATCTCCCTCAGTCAATGATTTGGTCAATGAGAGATGATTCTTACCATCTCTGTATTCATAATCGATGTTTGTCATCAGGTGTTTTACCAGAAAAATACCAAGTCCTCCAATGGGCTTGTCTTCCAGGGATTGGGAAGTGTGAGGATTCTCTTTATCAAGAATATTGTAAGGGTTGGCATCATCTATGATAATGATTTTCAGTGATTGATTTTCAAGACTGAACCGTAAATCAATCATATGTGTATCATCATCGTCATAACCGTATTCAACGATATTTGTGACAACTTCATCCAGCGCCAGTTGAACATCGTGAATGACTTTGGTCGGAATCTCGTTGTCCTCGGCATAAGAGTCAAAACGATTCCTAAGGTTACGAATTTCAGGTCGATTGTTGATTATCTGAAGCGAGAGTTCAGCTGTCATAACGGACAATTTAGACAATGTAGGGTGAAAAGGAAATGGAGGGAGCATTTAACTCTGCTTCTTATTAATTGAAGATGTGATTTGTATCACACACTCTATTAGCTATTCAGTCAAAACCTTGCCAAAGTAGAGTTTAGATGATAATTTTTGATGATTACAAAAATAAATTATCATTAAGGAGAGCAAACCTCATGTCAAATTCACTTTCAGATAATAATGGAAAACAAAAAAATACCGTCGTTGGTTTTGTGATAGCGGTGGCTGTTATCCTTGGCCTTGTTTTTTACAATACTCAATACGGTAGTGATGATCTTTCGGGTACCATTGGCAAAAGAAAAGTCGTTCGTTCCAGTGCCCGAGGGGATGTGGCTTTGAAAGATAATCAAGCGCAATTCAGCAAGATGATGCAAGACACCGATTTCGTCGATATGGTTGAGAGCGAAACATTCCAGAACATGCTGGCCAATCAGGAATTCATGAATCTCCTGGCCAGTGCGGAGTTTCAGAATATGTTAGCCAACCGTGCATTTGCCAATATGCTCGCCAACAGGGAGTTTGCTAATATGCTGGCAAGCCGTGAATTTGCCAATATACTTGCTAACCGTTCGTTTGCAAACATGCTCGCCAACAGGGAGTTTGCTAATATGCTGGCAAGCCGTGAATTTGCCAATATGTTAGCCAGTAAGGAGTTTGCCAGTATGCTAGCCAATCGTGAGTTTGCCAATATGCTGGCCAATAGAGAATTCGCTAGTATGCTCGCCAGTCGTGAGTTTGCCAATATGTTAGCCAGCAGAGAGTTTGCCAGTATGCTTGCTAACAGGGAATTTGCGAATATGATGGCCAACAAGGAATTTGCTAACATTCTTGCCAATCAGGAATTCATGAATATGTTGGCCAGTTCTGAATTCGCCAATATGCTTTCCAATCAGGCTTTCGCCAATATGCTGGCCAATGCTGAGTTCAGGAATATGTTTGCGAACAAGGCATTTGCAAATATGCTTGCTAGTATGGAATTCGCCAATATGATGGCTAATCGAGAGTTTGCTAATGCACTTGCCAGTGCGGAATTTGCCAGTATGCTAGCCAATCGTGAGTTCGCAAATATGCTTATGAACCGCGAGTTTGCCAGTATGCTAGCCAATCGTGAGTTCGCAAATATGCTTATGAACCGTGAGTTCTCCAATATGCTGGCTAACCGAGAGTTCGCTAATGCACTTGCCAGCGCGGAATTTGCCAGTATGCTAGCCAATCGTGAGTTCGCAAATATGCTCATGAATCGTGAATTTGCCAGTATGCTCGCAAGTAGGGAGTTTGCAAACATGCTTATGAACCGCGATTTTGCCAGCATGCTAATGAATGCTGAATTCGCCAACATGCTTCAGAGCAGCGAGTTTCAGAACAGGTTCAGGTAAGCTCAAAACCAGTTAATTGCATAGGGAGGAGATGACTTGTAGTCGTCTCCTCCTTATTTTATTTTCTTACCTTCCTAAGGGGATAACCATATGGTTGTAAGACCACTCATTCGAAAGCTTTTATTTATTTCCATTTTTATTATACCAGTATTAGGGTCAGGGAGTTCTCTCTTTAAACCGCCACCACTGAAACACGCTCACGCTCCAGGTCTAAAGGTGATCTATTATCATCCTCTTCATGAATACGCCATACCTCACTTGGCTAATTGTTTTATGAATTCCTTCTCCGTACACCAGAAAAGATTTGGTTATGAGCCCCTCGAGGATGTAGTAATTCTTCTTCAGGATTTCGGTGACTACGGCCACGGAGGTGCTGATGCATTACCGACAAATAACGTCAGTCTCGGCATTGGGCCATTCAGTTATGCGTACGAAACAATGCCCGCATATGACCGCTTTAACTGGCTAATGCATCATGAGCTGGTTCATATCGTAACCACCGATATGTCAACGGGCCGAGACAGAACTTTCAGGAGACTGTTTGGAGGCAAGGTTAGTCCGTCTATTGATAATCCTTTGTCCATTTTATATGGTTATCTCACCACACCACGACGCTATTCACCTAGATGGTATCATGAAGGGATAGCTGTGTTTGTGGAAACCTGGATGTCCGGGGGCTACGGCCGGGTGATGGGGGGTTACGATGAAATGGTCTTCAGAACCAAGGTCCGAGATGGTTCCCATATCTATGATATGGTAGGCTTGGAATCGGAGGGGAAAGCCATCGATTTTCAGGTTGGAGTGAATTCTTATCTTTATGGTACGCGGTTCATGAGTTATATGGCTAACACTCACGGACCGGACAAACTTATGGAGTGGGTAACACGTAAACCCGGTAGTGAACCCAACTTTATTTCACAGTTCAAGTTAGTCTATGATGAAAATATCGATGACGAATGGTCACGCTGGATTGAATCGGAACGAGAGTTTCAAAAGAAAAACCTGCAACTTCTTCGACAATATCCACTAACCGCATATCGTCCAATCTCTAAGATGGCTCTGGGTTCTATCTCACGTGTCTACCATGATAAAGAGACAAACCAGCTCATCGCCGGGGTAAGATATCCCGGAAAGGTAGCCCATGTGGCGGCCATAGACTTAGAGGATGGATCAATCAGTAAGATCCACAATATAGAGGGACCTACACTGTTTACTGTTTTTCATTCAGCTTACGACAAGGGTTCGCGACGACTTTTCTATACCACCGATAACAACCACTGGCGTGACCTGAATGTGCTCGATTTGAACAGCGGTCTGTCCAGGCGACTGGTAGATGATATTCGGGCGGGTGATTTAGCTTTCAATCCTGATGATGAATCTCTTTGGGGTATGCGTCACTCAGACGGCTACTCTTCTCTTATCAGGTTGGAGCCACCTTATGAGGATTACAAGTCAGTGCATGTTTTTGATTTTGGAAATGATCTGTATGATCTGGATATATCACCCGATGGTCAGCATTTGTCGGGGGCGTATGTAGATGCATGGGGACAACAGTTTTTAGTACGATATGAAATTGATTCTTTGATGGCGGGTCAGGTTCTGCCGGACACTCTTTGGTCAAGTGATATCTCGTCTCCAGCTAATTTTGTCTTTTCACCCGATGGCCGCTATCTCTACGGTTCTACCTTTTATACCGGTGTATCGAACATTTTTCGTTATGATACTGAGCTTGATACAATGGAGGTGATAAGTAACAGCGAGACGGGTTTTTTCAGACCTGTTTCGGTTTCGGATGATTCCGTAGCTGTAATGATGTATACCGGGGATGGCTTTCAGCCGGTGCTTATTGCCGATTCCACAATCAATGATGTGAGTGCGGTGAACTACCTTGGCTTTGAGATTGCTGAAAAATATCCAGAACTTTTGGATTGGGAAACCAGTGCCCCCGACCGAAGTGAGGAAGGGCTGGTATCTTATGACGGTAGTTACAGTCCTTTAGCAAATCTTGGCATATCGTCATTTTATCCTGTTGTGCAAGCGTATAAAGATCAAGCCACTCCGGGTATACGAGTTAACTTTCTTTCGAAGCTTGGATTAGCGGGAGCCAATCTAACCGCCACTGTTACCCCGGATAACTCAATACCGTCGGATGAACGGTACCATCTCAATTTTAATTTTCACTATTTCGAATGGAAGTTGAGTGCTGGGATGAATTCGTCGGACTTTTATGATCTTTTTGGACCGACAAAGCGGAGCAGAAAAGGCAACTCACTGAAACTTTCGTTTGGCAAACAGATTAGCCACGAAAAGCCTATTAATCTCGATCTGAGTCTTTCGGGGTACTGGGGTCTGGAAAGACTGCCCAATTACCAAAATATAGATGCCACATTTGACAGGTTCTTCAATGGAAGTGTCAGTCTGTCGGACAGTAAGACGAGAAAGTCTCTTGGGGCAGTTGATGAGGAGCAAGGTTATCGGTGGGATGCCGGAGCCACTGCAAACCTGGTGAACGGGCAGCTTTTTCCACGAGCACACGCCAACCTGCACACGGGGATTATGTTTATTAAACACGCTCCTTTTTGGTTGAGAACCTCAATTGGTAATTCATTCGCTGACCGGGATGATCCCCAAGCAAACTTTGCTAATTTCTATTTTGGCGGATTTGGTAACAACTGGATCGATTTTCGTGGGGTACAGCGTTTTAGAGATTACTACAGTTTTCCCGGTATGGATCTGAACTACATTGGGGGGACAAACTTTGCACGGATCATGGGAGAGTGGATCCTTCCCCCGTTGAGGTTCCGTCGTTTGGGTTCACCCATGTTCTTTTTTAACTGGGCCAGGACCTCAGTTTTCACATCAGGGATCGTTACGAATTTTGACAGTGAAGATCACAAACAGAGTTTTTCAAATCTTGGGGTTCAATTCGATCTCCGGATGGTACTTTTCTCTCACCTCAAATCGACCCTTTCCCTTGGGTTTGCCAAAGCAAGAGATGAACTCACAGGAAAAACATTTGATGAACTGATGATTTCTCTGCAGATACTGGATTAATTCTTTTGAATCTGTTCATAGAGATTGCCGTATCTCTTTTGCCCTCAGTGGCACTTCTTGTGGTATTTATTCTCATGGACAGTTACAAATTGCTGGGAATTAAGGCGGTTGTAATTGCTATTGCTATCGGGGCACTTTCAGCAATTGTTTCCTATTTCGTCAATACACCCATTGTGGAGAACGGCGGTTTCGACTGGGAAACCTACTCCCGCTATGGCGCGCCCCTGGTTGAAGAATTCTTTAAGGGAGCGATCCTCATTTATCTCATCCGGGCCAACAAGATCGGCTTTAATATAGATGCGGCCATATATGGTTTTGCCCTTGGGGCCGGCTTCGCAATTGTGGAGAACCTTTATTATGTGACAGTTTTGGACCAGGATACAAATCTGGGAATTTTTGTTATCCGCGGTTTTGGCACAGCCATTATGCATGGCGGTACTACCACCCTTTTCGGTATTATTTCAAAAACAATGCTAGACAGGAAAATTTGGGGTGAGTGGGGTGGTTTCATTCCGGGATTTCTGACAGCGTCTGTTTTTCACTCTTTTTACAACCATTTCTTTTTTAACCCCATTTTGCTCACAGTTCTTACCATGGTGACCCTGCCTTTGGTGCTTATGGTCATTTTTAAACGTAGTGAAGCATTCCTGCAAAACTGGCTGGGAGTCGGTTTTGACACTGATCAGGATTTGCTGGATATGGTAAACAAGGGTCATGTGAGCGATACAAACGTTGGACAGTATCTTGAGTCTGTAAAAGGGCGATTTCCAGGGGAAGTTGTCTTTGACATGATTTGCCTTTTAAGGATTCATTTGGAACTTTCCATGCGGGCAAAAGGAGTATTGATGATGCGTGAAGCTGAAATGGATTCAGAGCCGGACCCGGACATCCAGGACAAATTCAATGAGCTTCACTATCTTGAAAAGAGTATTGGGACCTCAGGAATGCTTGCTCTCTCGCCGTTTCTACATCAGTCCAGCCAGGATCTGTGGCAGATCCATATGCTCGATCGCGAAATGAAAGGTTAAAGCCCTGAAATGAAGGTTACTTTAACAAGAGCATCTTCCGGACGGCTGTAAAGTTCGTCGCCCGAATTCGGTAAAGATAAATGCCCCCGCTGATGGTATTCCCGCTATCATCCTTCCCGTCCCAACTGACGGCGTGAAATCCACTGTTAACTCTCTTATTCACAAGAGTCTTCACAGGATGCCCAAGTAGAGTATAAATCACAATTTCAACATCACTGTTCTCAGGCAGTATATAGTTGATTGTTGTACCGCTATTGAAGGGATTGGGATAATTCTGTAGAAGGGAAAATTCTAATGGTTGAAGATTTTCACCGGAAACATCCTGGACTTTGTCACTTAAAGTCAACGTGTAGGGCCCGTTTGAGGCTTGAGTATGGACGATACCATCAGTGGCGGAGATGGTCCAGCTTCCTGATATTTCTGAATTTTCTGACCAATCAATAGCGTCATGAAGTACGCTGTAGGTAATGGTTAGGGAAGTGGTGTTTTTCACGCTTGCCACTTTTACACTATCCAGGCCGTTAGAACCCACCCATAGATAAGTGATGTCATCACCTTCCACATCTGACGAAGCTCTCCACGAGAATTCTAGAGAATCACCGATTAATTGATTGGTGATCTTTACGGAGGCGTTGTTCATAGGTTTCTCCAGATCGAATACAGCTGGAGCATCATTTACAGCCGTTACGGTCAGTTTGAAGGAGGTCGATGAAGTGAGACTACCATCGCTGGCAGTGACAGTAATGGTTGACTCACCATTCCAGTTAGCCGCGGGTACAATACTTAATGTATTGCTTGAAATAGAGGTTGTAACTGATTCTAATGTGGAAGATGTAGCAGAGAAAGTTATAGCATTATTTTCCGCGTCGGTGGCTGAGAGCTCAACCGTGCCGGTCTCATCCTCATTAATGGTAAGATCACTGATGGTGGATATTGTAGGGGCGGTGTTGGTAGATGGCGAAGCATTTTTCCGAGCCAACTGGACGACTTGAAGAATCTCATAGTCTGATTTTTTTTGTACAAAAGCCACAGCTGTCATGTTTTTTTTATCCCAGGTGACCTGTGTCATTTCAGAATCATCTTTGGGGAAATAGCTGTTTTTAGGATAATCACCCCTTAGAGCCCACTGGTAAGTCTTTTTCACTGTATCATCTTTAGCCAGGACAAGTGTATCACCACCGAAGTAGGTATTCACCCAGCCGAGAAATACATCATGATGTTCCGTTTCACCGTTAGAACCGTTATAAGCAATAGAATCCATTGTTACGGCAACGAAAAGACGCAAATCCTGTCCAGAAAGATCCTCATCACTGGAAATGGCAAGTTTTATATTTGCAGTTAGACTGTCAAAGGTTGTCCCTTCCAGAGACATGGTAACAGCAGTCTCCGTGTCCCGCATGGCCGTGGCATCTGTTTTGTATGCTTCGGTGCTTGTGGATGACACTCCATTAATATAGAGGGTGGGTAGATATCCGGGGCTGTAAGGGGCGTCACTGCTCTCAGAGCCGCCAAATCGATAACATACAGGATCTTCGTCGCATTTAGAAGCAAACTCGGGTGAGCCTATGGCATGGTACATAGGATCTCCCCATCCAATAGCATTGGAATGAAAACGAATCAGTACCCAGTTTCCAGCCAGGTCATCCCCAACGTAGTCACTGTGTGCAGGATCGAGATAATGGTCCAACGCCCGGTTGGCCGTAGGGCAGCCGGGTCAGTTGCTGGCCGTGAGAAGCTCACCAAGGGCACTTTTCTTCACTGCTCCCCCAAGGCTCGAGGCTAATATCGCCAGGACCAGGAGAGATGAATAGAAATGTCTTTTATGGATCATTGGGCTCCTTTTGGTAAAAGCAAGAGGGTTATCTCATGAGGATCATTTTCCGGGTTTGGATATAATCACCCGCATGAATTCGATAAATATACACTCCGGAACTCACAGGATTATTATAATTATCTTTTCCATCCCATAAAACTGAATGAAAACCCGAAGACTGGTTTTCATTTACAACAGTACGGATCTTTTGCCCCATAATGTCATAGATGGTCAATGTTACCTGAGTGTCGCCAGCCAGCTGGTAATTGATGGAAGTAACAGGGTTGAATGGATTCGGGTAGTTTTGGTGAAGATCGAATCTATTAGGGAGTTCCGCATTGTCCGTGAGGGACAATACATTTTCATAAATAGTTAGTTCGTATGGGCCATTGCCTGGTGGTACGCAGTACATACCTGCACAGGCTCCTATACCCCATTCCCCTGTCATTTCCGATTCATCAGTCCAGTGGCTAAGCGCGCTCTGGTCCATAGCAGCATAAATATCAGCATATGCTATTTTGGTTTCTGTTGCGTTTTTTACATAAGGAACCTTCAATGCAGCTAGGCCCCAGGTCCCACTGAACTTATACTCGATGGTGTCACCCTCGGCATCTGTGGAAGCCGTCCATTTGAAGACCAGAGTGTCATTGAATGTTTGATCTGTAATCTTTATTAAAGCACCATTCATCGGCTCTGTGAGATCAAATAGTGATGGTGCATCATCTACAGGATATACGGTTAACTTGAAATTGCGACTAACCTTTAGGGTTCCATCATCTGCAAAAACCGTGATCACAGATTCCCCGTTCCAGTCTTTTTCAGGTTTGAGCTTGATTTTTGCAAGCCACTGGGTACTGGAAATGGAATTGCTCTCCTCCACAGTGGCTTCTACAGCGGATGTGTCAGCAGAGACTGAGAATGTTATATTGTCACCATTAGCGTCCGTAACGATGACATTTACAGTACCGTACCTGTCTTCGGCAAATGCCGTGTCATTTACGGCTGAGATAACAGGTGTATTCCCGACTGCGACAGTTGTGAATGTGGCACTGGTTGCTGAGACTGCATTATTTGAGGCGTCTTCTACCGTGGCGCCTATGGCTACATAGACCTTCTTTTCATTATCAAGGTTGCTATCAGGGGCAAGAGTCACAATCTTCTTATCGGAGTCTATGGTGGCGTCAAAGGGGATGTCAGAACCATTGGCATCTTCATATTTAAATGTGATACGAGCGTCAACGTTATCGTCATCCAAGGCACTGTCATCCACGTTGCGGACGGTTTCACTGAAGGTGAGTGTTACCTCTGTGTCCACTGCCACATCTGTGGCTCCATCCTGTGGATTCATGTTCACGGTGGGGGCGTCGGCATCGGCAGTGGTAAATGTGGCGCAGGTTTCGGCAAGAGCGTTGTTTGAATTGTCTTCAACACCATTGACACAGACATAAACTGTTTGTGAGCTCCCAAGACCGCTGCTGGGTGTTACGGTTATAACCTTTTGGGCGGCATCGACAGAAGTTGTGAAAGCGATGGCGTCACCACTGGCATCGGTTTTTTTCAAGGTGACTACTGAATTATCAAGAGCTGAATCATCGGTCTTCCGCACCGGCTCGTTAAAAGAGATCGTTATGTTAGAACTGGGCGCGATCCCTGTTGCGGCATCCGCCGGAACGATGGTGGCTGTAGGCGCCGTGTTATCCACCGTGGTAAAGGTAATATTTACGGGTTGGATGGCATTATCAGCTTCATCCTCCACAGTGGCGCCTATGGCTACATAGACCCTCTGCTCAGCACTAAAATCATTAGTGGGGTTGATGGTAATAAGGGTTTTGTCACTGTTAATGGTCACAGTTTTGGAGATATCATCTCCGGTAGCATCATTCTTCTTCAGGGTGATAAGCGACCCCACATTGGTGTCATCCAAGGCAGAGTCATCCACGTTACGGATCTTTTCGTCAAAGGTAATTGTAATTTCACTGTTCACAGCAACGCCAAATTGATTATTATAAGGATTGAACGTTAAGGCCGGTGCCGACTTATCTATTCCTGCACCTCTTCTTACCATC
>JYMV01023211.1_pt1 | contig 98828 bp, 83 predicted proteins | sample 338911 | NCBI WGS metagenome assembly JYMV01 (sample SAMN03354496, study PRJNA234377) | hydrothermal vent metagenome | biome: Deep sea; feature: Hydrothermal plumes at the Eastern Lau Spreading Center, Western Pacific Ocean; material: Seawater | place: Tonga | collected 2009 | depth 2000 m m | reverse complement strand
TGGCCAGCCCTTTACCGAAAGCCGTCTCGATGCCCTCAGGAACGACGCCGCCATCGCCGATGGCCAGAGCAACCGCCCCGACTTCACCGTAGGTGCCAAAGTCGAACTCACCGACCACGACAACCCACGCCTGAACCGGGAATGGCTGTTCACCAGCATCACCCACACCGGAGAACAACCCCAGGCCCTGGAAGAGGATGGCAACAACGGCGCCACCACCTACCACAACGCCTTCAACGCCATCCCCGCGGACCGCACCTGGCGGCCCCAGGTCGAGCATCGCCCGTTGATGGACGGCCCCCAGGTTGCCATTGTCACCGGCCCCAAAGGCGAAGAGATCCACTGCGACGAACACGGACGCGTCAAAGTCCGATTCCCGTGGGACCGTTACAGTAAAAACGACGAACACAGCAGCGCCTGGCTCAGAGTCAGCCAGGGCTGGGCCGGTGGCCAGTATGGCTTCATGGCGCTGCCGAGAATCGGCAACGAAGTCAACCCGGACCAGCCGATCATTACCGGAAGAACCTACCACGCCACCAACACGCCGCCGTACGCGCTGCCGGAGCACAAGACCCGCACCACCCTCAAAACCCAGACCCACAAGGGCGAGGGCAGCAACGAACTCAGGTTCGAGGACGAAGCGGACAAGGAACAGATCTACGTCCATGCCCAGAAAGACCTGGACCTGCTGACGGAAAACAACCGCACCGAAGTCATCAAAAATGACAGCCACCTGACCGTGGACAACCACCGCAAGGCCCACATCAAGGGCAATGACCACGCCACCGTGGATGGTGAGAAACGGGAATCCATCGGCGGTGACTCGAGCCTCATCGTCAACGGCAGCCACCACAGCAAACAGGGCAAGAACCAGCTCATCGAAGCCGGCAGCGAAATCCACCACAAGGCCGGTATGAAAATCGTGATCGAAGCGGGTGCGGAAGTAACCCTGAAAGCCGGTGGTAGCTTTGTGAAGGTGGACCCCAGCGGTGTGACCGTGTCCGGGCCTATGGTGAAGATGAATTCCGGGGGTAGGCCTGGCATGGGCACCCCTGTAGCAGCTCAAGCGCCGGGTGTGCCGAAGAGTTTAAGTGCAGAAGGAATCAACAAGGGGGAAGGGACCCTGGCAGAAACTGGACAGCGCAACAATGCTTCGCCCCAACCGAGCCCGGTGTCGAAGCTCAAGGCGGTAGCTCGGGATGACATCGCTCTGAGTAGACAATGTGGGCGACAGGAAGATGGCATCTGCACCTCTGAGCCCTGTGCATGTGCCGGGGAGGTTTGACGTGACATTTCCCGATTGTGGAGCAACTCATAGCGGAGACCTATTCCTGATTTTGGATGGGGCACGGATTGATGCCCCCCGGTTTATTTATGAGCGTGATGACCGACCTGAAATGGATCTTTTGTACCGAAGTACGCCTCACGAGCCGGTTAAAGAAGTCAGTCCCTGTATTGTCCGCCCTTCTGAAAACAGTAGGTTGCGGGGAGACGTGGATAATTGGAGATCGGATGGCATCGCTATCGAATCAAGAGCAGATATTCATACGCTCGGAAATCATTTGCGTAGTCTGATCAGTGTACGGTTGCCGGACGGGGCTCTCGCCTATCTCCGTTTCTATTCCCCAAGCCAGATTGACCCCCTTCTGTCATCACTTTCAGATCACGAGCTGACGATATTCAGCGGGCCGGTTACGAGGTGGCACTATTTTGCACCGGTAGACGGGTGGAAAACCGTTGAGGTTCCGGGCACAAGTGAGAGTCAGGAAGCGTCGAATGAGGGATGGTTCCAGCTTAGCGAGGAACATCTCAGGGCGATTGAGGCCGGCAACGAAGCTGTGTTCCGGAAAAAACTGGTTCATCAGGCGGGGTGGCCAGTTACTCCAGAATCAATGTCTAGAATCGACCAGATCGTGTTAAGGGCCAGCTCGTTTGGCTTCCAGGCCCAAGGGGATATTGCCACCTATGCCGAGCTTGCCTGCTATTACGGTGATCGATTGGAAGAGCCGGATGCTCTGGCAGTACTACAGTCGGAAGACAAACCAGCTGGGCAGCGGCTGGAGATAATCGACAGCATGATGTCATATGGAGATGCATAATGCCTGCAAGCTATGAAGTTGTTTCCGGGGACACCCTGTCCGCTATAGCCAGACAGCACAACGCAACGGTTACTCGCTTGCTTCGTCTGAATCCTTCAATAGAAAACCCCAATCGGATAAATCCGGGCCAGAAACTCTCAGTTCCTGCCGCCGACGAGGTCATCACAGCGCGCTCGGAGCCGGGCAAAGTCGTTGAGCAGTCACCCTGTCAGGACAAGGTCGTGGAGATCTACCACGCGACCGGGTCTGATGAGCTAATCCTGCTGACAGAGGAAGAAGAGAAAGAGCTGGATGCGGAAGAGAAGGCTATTTGTCAGTTGATCGAAGCTTTCTATTCCGAGCTTGAGAGTCTTTCTGAGGGCACAGAGGACGCCGATAGCACACCTTCGGAAGGCGAGGGTCAGGTATTGACACCAGTTCAGCAACGCAAGCAGGAAATCATTGAACATCTAGCAGAGCTGGGAGCGATTCCGGACGGGGTGCAGACAACACCGAAGCTTACCGAGATCAAGCGTTTGTCTGGCAGAAAACACCGAACTTATGTGCGCTCCGACAAGATGAAAACACACCCGCGTCGTTACAGTATTGCTGCCCGGGATAAGGCCCGCAGTGAGGGTTGGTTGACGGAGGACGGTGTTGATGGCGGAAAACTTGCGGATTTACTTCAAAGCAAGCTCAAGGTGAAAGTGAATCTAGAGCTGGGGAGCCCTGACCCGGATGGGGCCATCATGCAGGCGCTCAATCAGTTTTACGATGAAGCAAACTGGTCAATCTGGGGAAAGAACCGGGCAAAACAGGTGGCTGAAACGGGTTTTGATGCCTCCGCAGAGGCCCAGTTCATGCGTTTTGCTGCTGGAGCGAGTGGGCATGCGGAAGTTAACCCCGCTAACGGAAAAGTACATCTTCAGGCCAAGGCGGAAGCTCAGTATGCGCTTGCGGAAGGAAAAGTCACCATAGAGCAGGCGTTTCCGGCCAGCAACCGAAGTGAAATCCGTGTTTATTACCGGGAAGGTGGCTGGAATGGCCCGCTAAAGTATGAATCCCTCGGTCATTTCCAGGCTGCCCTCGCGATTACAGCCTCGGGTTTTGCCGGTGCGTCCGCTATTTTGGCGGGCAATATACATGTCGATAGCTCAGAGGGCATCCCGAACATCAAAGGCATTGCTGCTCGAAAGAAAGGGCAGAGTATGGGTGGCGAGGCTAATGTTTTTGCCGGCATTCGTGGTGGATGTGAGCTCGCTGGTGAGCTGCGCTGGCAGGACGTGCTCTCCGCTGACAGCAACTGGGGTACGCTCTGTAAGATTGGCCAGAAGGTCGAGGCTGCGTTGGGGGCAGCGGGTGAGTTTGAGGCGCGGCTGATGTTCAGCCGGGAGACAGGCAAGTTTTATTTCAACCTCCACGCAGGACTGGTTCTTGGGGTTGGGGCAGCGGGAAGCTTTTTGCTAGAGGTGGGGGTAAACCAGATCGTAAGGATGCTGCATTTTATCTACAACGCATTACTGGATGTGGACTTTAGATACCTTGAGTTGTTTGACCCAGATACAAATTCCTTTCTCTGGTACCAGCGTTTAAGTCTTACAGCGTTGAGTCGCGGGCTGACTTGGGCTGAGGCAGCTGGAGAGTTTGCCGGCGAATCTATTGATTCAGTGGTTGGGCAGTTGACCGATTTTTTCTCCGATTATGAAAGGGAGAAGAAAGGAACCGTTCTGGCTGAAAACATGCTTGAAGATTTTAGGCGAGGGGAACGGGGTGTTTTTCTGCACTCTCCACCTGAGGTAAAGGGAATAGTGTTGGATTGTTTGCTTCATGACTGGTGGGTAACGCCAGGCTTTATAGATGAAAGTGATAAAAAAGTTCAGGTGGCTAAAGAGATTCTTCCGACCTTCCAGAGTTGGCGAGACTTTCACGAAACAGTTGTCCGAATGAATCCAGACGGATTGGCGCGCCTAGACGAGTTTGGTAATAATCTTCACCGACTCTTCGACTTTGTGGGTATGGGCAAGCCTGAAAGACAACTCTTCATTCACCAGCTTAAAGACGAAGCGGCGATTGCAGGTCGGCCAGTCAAGCTGGATCCATTCGGCGTATGCCGGGTATGTGACATAGTCTAGGAGCTGAAATGATCCCGAAGTGTCGCGATAAATTCTTTGTAATAGTGGGTGTTCTGTTCCTTTCTGCATGTGGAAACCATGCGGGTTACCCAAATGCAGAAAGTCTAGATCGTTTGGCTTCGAAGTCCGTCGCCAATCAGGTTTTCGTAAAGGGCGGCACCTTCGAAATCGGTGATGTGGGGGAAAAGGACACTGGGACTCCGCACGTCACCTGGAACCAATACAGCCGCCCAGCTAAGGCCGTCAAACTGGCTGGTTATTCGATCTCGAAGTATGAAACTACCTGGGGTGAGTTTATGCTTTACCTAAAAGAAACCGGACATCTAGATCGGTACGACGATCGACCATCACAGCGACGATATGCCCAAGTGTCTGATGATCCGCTTTCTCCGTATTTTCGCCAGAAACCGGCGCGAGCTCCGAATTTTGCCGAGGCCGAGGGGTATTGTGATTGGCTGGGCAAACAAACAGGCCTGCCTTTTGCGCTTCCGACAGAAGCGCAATGGGAATTTGCAGCGAGAAGTCGTGGTCGAAACATACCTTATGCCACTGATACTGGGCTTGTGGAAAAAGACCCATACCTCCGGCCTCCACGGGAGTATATCGACCCCGGCACGCCACCAGAGGGAAATGCGCTTATTCATTCTTCAGCAACCTTCGAGCGCCGTTCAGTCGGAAGTTATCCTCCGAATCCTTTGGGGCTATATGATATGACGGGAAACGTAGCCGAATGGACACGGGATTGGTTTCAGGAAGATTATTACGAACACATTGCCATGAATAATCCGTCAGGCCCGGAGCAACCGGTAGGTTCTCATACTCCTGAAAAAACAGTGCGAGACTGGGCGGGTCACGGAGAGTATATGGCAGGGGCTGGGACGGTGTTCTTTCGCTCTGGAGAGCCCATTGACGGCGGTGGGAATGGCTTTCGCTGCGTGGTCAATTCCCCCGAGCCAATCAATTAAATCGCGGTCCAGGTAAGCAAGGAAGCTCCTAAGTGAAAAGAAAGTATGGAACCGACTGGTCGCTGCTTTGGACGGCCGTAAAAGACAACGCCAGTGCCTTCTTCATTTTGCTTGGAATCGGGTTGGCTTTTGGCCTTGTCGGAGGGGGCATCTTTGCTACTGGCTTTGGCGAAGTGGGAGCTATGGCTTTCGGTGGCCTGTTCGCTCTGATTGGATCGGCAACGTTTGTCACAGCTTTCGTCACCGCTCACTCCGGCGTGAGTTACTACTACGACCAGGCCTTGTTGCGAAAATATGGGGTTGAGGTCGATGGGGTCTTGACCAGTAAGTCGACTGAATGCCAGTTCCATCAGGAGTACGACCAAAATAACAATCCCAGGGGTGAGGGCTATCACCTGTGCAATTTGCTCGTAGAGTATGATTTCCAGTTCAACGGAAGAAACTATAGTGGTGCTTATTATCTCAGCAAGGCCGGGCTGTTTGATAAGTTACGAGAGGGTGACCCCGTGCCGCTGAAGGTGCTCCGTCTGGACCCTTCGGTTTATAAAGTGCGGGAGCGCCGGCTGGCCAATATGCTCAAGGACCGGGAACCTGATTATCCTTCCCAGATTCCGGAGGGCGCCGAAATAAGCCAGCTGGTCTAGCGGTTCTTGCTTTGGTTTGAAACCTGTGTTCATCGTTTCATGACGAAGCCATTACGGCCTAGCTGCCAGCCAGTCAAGGACACTGACAGAAACTCGTTTTTCAATGCCTTACATTTCAGCCTTTTTCCTTATCCCCTCAACAGTCATTCTTCTCAGCAACCTGTTGATCATTATTTATGAGGGTTTCAGCAAGCCCTCCTTTTATTTCGAAAACTTAATTCTGGATACCGGGTTCCTGACTATCTTTTTTCTGAGCCACCTAGCCGGCTGGTTGAGTATTTTTTTCAGTGTCCCGGTCCGTGATCAGGGAGTGGTAACCCTGATTGGAAAAGGCGTGATCACGGGCCTGATAACCCTGCCATTCGCGTTCACACACTTTTTCCTCGATGGGCAGACTGCATCTGCTGTGATGTTGTTATGTGGATGGTTTGGATTGTTGATTCAGCTGTTACCAGATTTGCGCCATTCTTGGCGGCACAGGGTGCCAAAAATGGGGTTGATCGTTGCTGCGCTGTTACTTCCAGTTCTTATTAATCCGTTGACCTAAAATAGCTCCAGATTGTTGCCGGTGCCGGAAGCTGCTTGGGGAATTTACTATCCAGACTATGATCGGGAGCAAGGCAAGGAATTTATAGAACATTACCAGCGCCATGAAGAGCAGTTTAACACGGTCCCCAAGCTGATCATCTCAAAGGCGGGAATGTTCATGATTAATGTGCTGGGTCGGCCGCTGTCCAATACGTTCGCCCACTGCGGCCCCGACGGCTCACTCAATGTTTTTTCCAGTAATTCTGAGCAAGATTGCGGAAAAACCAGCAGCGACAACTCCTGGAGTCTACTAAAGCTTGAGTTCGACGAACCCGGCAGCTTGCGGTGCGTAAACTGTCGTAATTTCGGAAAGCCGAAACACTGGATACGCATTGATCAACTGCCTGAGAGTTATTGATTGCCTTTCGGGAATCTTTAAGGCCCCGGCGCTATTGGATTGTTACGTCCTTCCTGTCTAAAAGTGGCTTCCTGAGTGAGGAGAAGGAGAGGCATTACTGCCCTTCTTCCCCCCCTTCAGGGAACTTCACGATCCCCGCAACTCCCGGGCCGCAGCCACCATCCCCTTGAGTGCCGGAATTACCTCCTCCCACGACCGGGTTTTCAGCCCGCAGTCCGGGTTGATCCAGAGCCTTTCGGCGGGGATTCTTTCCGCGGCCTTGTTCATCAGCGACACGATCTGCTCAGTCCCCGGCACGTTGGGCGAGTGAATATCGTAGACACCCGGACCAATATCATTGGGATACTGGAATCCCTTGAAGGCGTCGAGTAGCTCCATGTCGGACCTGGAGGTTTCTATGGTGATGACATCGGCATCCATGCGGGCGATGGCTTCGATGATGTCGTTGAATTCCGAATAGCACATATGGGTGTGTATCTGGGTTTCGTCCTTCACGCCATTGGCAGTAATCCGGAAGGCTTCGATGGCCCAGTCCAGGTAGGTCTCCCAGTCGCTCTGGCGCAGGGGCAGGCCTTCGCGAAGGGCGGCTTCGTCAATCTGAATGATGTTCACGCCAGCCTGTTCCAGGTCCAGTACTTCCTCGCGGATCGCCAGTGCCAGTTGCAGGCAGGTGTCTTTCCGGGGCTGGTCATCGCGCACGAAGGACCAGTTGAGGATGGTGACCGGGCCGGTGAGCATGCCTTTGAGGGGTTTGTCGGTCAGGGACTGGGCGTAGCGAATCCATTCCACGGTCATGGCCTTGGGCCGGGAGATATCACCGAACAGGATGGGCGGTTTCACGCAGCGGGAACCGTAGGACTGTACCCAGCCGAAGCGGCTGAACACGTAGCCTTCCAGTTGCTCGCCGAAGTACTCCACCATGTCGTTACGTTCCGCCTCGCCGTGGACCAGCACGTCCAGCCCCAACTGTTCCTGTTCCTCAACGCAGTGGCGGATTTCTGCGCGGATTCGCTCGTGATATTCCTCGGGTGCGAGCTCACCCTTACGAAATTTGAGCCGTGTTTGGCGGATATCCTTGGTCTGGGGGAACGAGCCGATAGTGGTTGTGGGGTAGCGCGGCAGCTTCAGGTGGCTTGCCTGGATCGCCGAGCGCTGCTGGTAGCTGCTCTTGCGTTGACCCAGCTCAGGCGTGATCGCCGCGACCGCCTCGCGAACCTGTGGGTCCGTCACGCGGGTTGAGTTCCTGCGGCTGAGTATGGCGTCTGCATTGCTCTTCAGTTCCCGGGCCACCGCATCCTGGCCATCGGTAAGTGCCGTGGCCAACAGCTGCAGTTCTTCCAGCTTTTGCCGCGCAAAGGCCAGCCAGGAGCGTATCTCCGGGTCCATGGTGGTTTCGTTGTCCAGGTCTACCGGCACATGGAGAAGTGAGCAGGATGGCGCAATCCAGAGTCGTTCACGCAGCTTCTGATAAACCGGTTCCAGCCAGTCGAGGGTGGCTTCCAGGTCGGTTTTCCAGATATTGCGACCGTCGATCACGCCCAGTGAGAGAACCTTGTGCCCCGGCAGCCAGTCCGTCACGCGGGACACTTCGTCACGGGCGTTTGTCGCATCCAGGTGCAGGCCGGCAACCGGCAGCTCACAGGCCAGTTGCAGGTTTTCCCGCAGTTGGCCGAAGTAGGTGGTCAGCAACAGTTTTACCGGGCTTGCCTTGAGGTTGTGGTAAGCCAGGTTCAGGGCGTGCCGCCAATCGCCTCCCAGGTCGGTCACCAGGATGGGCTCGTCAATCTGCACCCACTCTGCGCCATTGTCGGCAAGAAGCTGCAGCAGCTCCGCATAGACCGGTAGCAAGTCTTCCAGCAGGCTGAGCCGGTCTGTGTCGTCCTTGGATTTACCAAGCCAGAGATAGGTGACGGGGCCGATGATAACCGGCTTGGCGTTGACGCCTACGGCCCTGGCCTCAGCCAGCTGTTCCAGCAAGCGTGTGGGATTCAGGCTGAACCGCGTGTCCGCCTCGAATTCCGGCACAATATAGTGGTAGTTGGTGTCAAACCACTTGGTCATTTCGCCGGCATGCACGCCGCAGCAATCGTCATCAGCCGGGGACCGGCCACGGGCAATGCGGAAGTAGCGGTTGAGTTCGTTGTCATCGGCTGTGCCGGCGCGCTGTGGCAGGTTACCGAGTGTGGCGCTCATGTCCAGCACCTGGTCATAGAGCGAGAAGTCACCGACCGGTGCCAGCGTGAGCGGGCGTTGGTGTCGCCAGTTGCTGGCGCGAAGCCCTGCCGCGGTTTGCTGTAGGTTGTCTTCGCTTAACTCGCCTTTCCAATAGCCCTCAAGGGCAAATTTGAGTTCGCGACGTTGGCCAATCCTGGGAAAGCCTAGGTTATGGGTGGTTACCATGATGAATCTCCTGTCGTCATTCAGGTCATCAAGGCTAGTGCTGAACTGCCATGAAAAATAATGGTAAAATCTCATGAATCCATGAATTATTTTCAAGTAAGGCCGGCCAATGATAGAACGCAATCATCTGGAGATCGTCCGTGAAGTGGATCGGAGCGGCTCATTGACGGCGGCGGCGGACGCGCTGTGCCTCACCCAGTCTGCCCTCAGTCATGCCATGAAGAAGCTGGAGCAGCAGCTGGGAACGCCCGTGTGGGTGCGTGAAGGCCGTAAACTGCGGCCAACTCAATCCGGGTTGTATTTGCTGTCACTAGCGAATCGTTTGTTGCCGCAGTTCGAGCATGCCGAGGAATTGGTGGGTCAGATTGCCCGAGGGCAGCGGGGCAGCCTGCGAATCGGTATGGAATGTCATCCTTGTTACCAGTGGCTGCTCAAGGTGGTTGGGCCGTATCTTGAGCAATGGCCTGGCGTGGATGTGGATGTGAAGCAACGCTTCCAGTTTGGTGGTATCGGTGCTTTGTTTGGCTACGACATCGATGTGTTGGTGACGCCGGACCCATTGCACCGCAAGGGGCTCGTGTACGAGCCGGTCTTTGATTACGAGCAGGTTCTCGTAGTGCCGAGCGATCACCCACTGGCCTCCAGGCCTTGGGCGGAGCCGTCGGACCTTGAAAGTGAGACCCTTATTACCTATCCGGTCGATGCCGAGCGGCTGGATATTTATACCCGGTTTCTGGTGCCGGCCCACAGCAGCCCGGCCCGGCATAAGACCATTGAAACCACGGACATCATGCTGCAAATGGTCGCGGCAGGGCGGGGGGTATCGGCACTACCCCGATGGCTGGTGGAAGAGTACGCCCATCAGATGCCGATCAGCCCGGTACGGCTGGGGCGGGAGGGTATTGATAAGCAGATTTTCCTGGGCCTCCGTGAGCGGGATGTGGATGTGGCCTATCTTCAGTCGTTCATGACGATGGCGCGGGAAACGACCTGGGGGCTGGATTGAAGCTAGAATCCGTCGCAACTTTGGTTGAGATGTTCGCGGGGGCGTCGTTCTTCGGTTAAAATGCGCGAAATTATTCATCGGGGACATGTGACCATGAGCGAAACACCCGCAGATCTGAAATACATTGAAACGCACCAGTGGGTGCGTGTGGCCGACGACGGCACCGCAACCGTCGGAATCACGGATTTTGCCCAGGATCAACTGGGGGATATCGTTTTTATTGGTGTTCCGGATGTGGGTTCGACGGTAACTGGTGCTGAAGAGGCGGGTGTTGCCGAGTCGGTGAAGTCGGCGTCGGATGTGTTCAGTCCGGTGACCGGTGAGGTGATTGAGGTCAATGAGAGCCTTGAGGATGAGCCTGAGAAGGTGAATGAGGATCCTTATGGCGATGGCTGGTTGTTCCGGGTGCGGTTGGCGGATGCCGGTGAGCTGGATGGCCTGATGGATTCTGTGGCCTATGCGGAGCATGTGGCTGCCGAGGAGTGACCCCGCGGATTGCTTCGGAGTTAGGACCAAGCCGGGAGGGCCTTCCAAAACACGCCTCAAGACGTCCTTGTGCGGCTTGGGCTCCGCCATCCATGGCTCCGCACAGTTTTGGAAAGCCTGCCCAGCTTAATCTCCGAACCTGTGTGCTGGACTCGTCTCGAAAAGCCTTCCTTATATTATTTCTTCAGGCGTTTATTTATGAATTTTCCGGTTTTATACCTCCGCAAAGGCGCAGAGCGCAGGCTCCGGGCTGGTCATCTTTGGGTCTACAGCAATGAAGTGGATACCCATCGCTCCCCGCTGACCGAGTTTGAAGCCGGAGCCCAGGCTGAACTGCGCGCGGCCAACGATAAACCCATGGGCACGGTGTTTGTGAATCCGCATGCGCTGATCTGCGGCCGTTTGATCAGCCGGAATGCCGCTCATGGCATGACGCCGCAAAGGCTTACCGAGCGGGTGGAGACGGCGCTGGCTCTGCGGGAGCGGTTGTTTGACAAGCCGTTTTATCGCTGGGTGTTTGGCGACAGTGACGGGCTTTCCGGGCTGGTGATTGACCGGTTTGATGATGTGGTGGTGGTTCAGATTTCCACGGCCGGCATGGAGCAGATGAAGGAGTCGGTTGTTCGTGCGGTGCAGCGGTTGGCGCATCCGCGGGCGATTATCCTCAAGAACGACGGCAAGATGCGGAAGGTAGAAGGGCTGGATACTTACGTTGAGCAGGCCCATGGCCCGGAGATTGATCTCCTGCCGGTTGAGGAGAATGGCGTGCGATTCGAGGTGCCCATGGAAGGGGGGCAGAAAACGGGATGGTTCTATGATCACCGCATGAACCGGCAGCGGCTGCAGGCCTATGCGCCGGGCAAGCGTGTGCTGGATGTGTTCAGTTACGTAGGTGGCTGGGGTATCCAGGCTGCCTGTGCCGGGGCTACGCAGGTGACCTGTGTGGACAGTTCCTCTGGTGCCATCGACTCTGTTCATCACAATGCGAAGATCAATGGCCTTGATAACATCGAGACGATAGAGGGTGATGCCTTCGACGCCCTGAAAGCGCTGTGCGATGAGAAGGAAAAGTTCGACATCGTCGTCCTCGACCCGCCGGCACTGATCCCCCGGCGGCGTGACCAGAAGGCTGGGGAAGAGGCTTATGCGCGCCTGAACCAGTTGGGACTTCGGTTGCTTGATCGGGATGGACTACTGGTGTCGGCTTCCTGCTCCATGCATCTGTCCCAAGAGAAGCTGACGGATATTATTCGCAGCAGTGGCCGCAAGATTGACCGGTTTGTTCAATTATTGGAGCAAGGCCATCAAGCGCCGGATCATCCGGTAGTACCGGGGATTCCGGAGACGGACTATATTAAAAGCTGTTTTGTTCGGTCATTGACAGGGTTTCTTTGAGGTCGGGGTTCTGGATTTAGCTGCGATCTATCTGGCCTCCGAGAATGAAACTCAGAAGTAGCGGATTTGCACGAAGGAAGCTAGGGAAGGACGCAGGGAGGGAGTGCCCGGGATCGTCAAAAACATGGATGTTTTTGTCGAGCGTACATGGACGTATCTACAGCGTATCCCGGGCACTCCCTCCCTGCGTCCTTCCCGGGCACATAGGCAGATAGTTATCCGCGAAGGCTCATAATCTTCCAGCCATTTTCTTTCGCAATGTTTTCAAGCGTCGGATCCGGGTCTACCGCTACCGGATTTGCGACTTTGCGCAGTAAGGGGGCATCGTTGTGGGAGTCGCTATAGAACCAGGCGCCCTCGAGACTTTCTCCAGTTGATTCCAGCCAGTCATTCAGGCGGGCTACCTTCCCGTCCTGAAAGCTGGGAATACCTGCAACCTCCCCCGTATAGCGCCCATTGACCATCTCTGGCTCAGTGGCAATCAGGTGATCAATGTCCAGCAGCTTAGCCACTGGCTCGGTAACGAACCGGTTGGTTGCAGTGATGATCATCAAGGTATGGCCATCGGCCCGGTGGCTATCCAGCAATGCCTTGGCTTTTTCGAGCATCATAGGCTGGATTTTCTTCGCCATAAACTGTTCGCGCCAGGCCAGCAGCTGTTCCGTGTCATGCCGTGCAAGAGGCTGAAGGGCAAAGCTCAGGTAGCGCATGATGTCCAGCTCGCCATTCAGATACTCCTCATAGAAGCGGTCGTTTGCCTGCCGGTATTCCTCCGCATCCACAATCGACTCTTCCACCAGGAATTCCCCCCAGGCGTGGTCACTGTCTCCGGCGAGCAGGGTGTTATCGAGATCAAAAATCGCGAGCGTCAACTTGGATACCTCCGGCAAAAACGACGACTGTCACAGGCGCAACAGTCTAGCATGACGCGCCGCCGTCGGCTTCGTTTGCCGAAGCCTTGGGATTCTGTAAGAATGAGAGCAACTTGGATAAATCCGGCCGGTGAATTTTTAATCCGGCCAACCGACTTTTAAGAGGACTGTGCCGTGATCGATTCGGACGGTTTCAGACCCAACGTCGGAATCATTCTGGCCAATCACAGGGGGGAAGTCCTCTGGGCAAGGCGAATAGGGCAGGACTCCTGGCAGTTCCCTCAAGGTGGTATCAAGCACGACGAATCACCGGAAGAGGCCCTTTACAGGGAACTGGCGGAGGAAATTGGTCTCGGTACAGGCGATGTGGAAATCATCAGCTGTACCCGTGGCTGGCTGAGATACCGCCTCCCTCGCAGGATGGTGCGCCACAATTCGCACCCGGTCTGCGTGGGACAAAAACAGAAATGGTTCCTGCTGAGGATGCTTTCGCCGGATGCGCAGGTACGCGTGGACGGCACGGACTCGCCGGAATTCGACGGCTGGCAGTGGGTTAGCTACTGGTACCCGCTTGGGCAGGTCGTATCGTTTAAACGCGAGGTCTATCGACGTGCGCTGCGAGAGCTCGCGCCGCGGCTGTTTTACAACATGGAACAGTGGCGCCAGAGCGAGCCTTCCCGACGCGCGAAGGACACACAGAAATGACGGATTGAACCCGCCATGCTGAGCATACTGCGAAGTCTTGTACAAGAGGTAAACAGTGCCCGCGATTTGCAGGAGGCGCTGGATGTCATTGTTTCGCGGGTGCAGAAAGCCATGGATACCGAGGTTTGCTCGGTTTATTTGCTTGATCCAGCCACAAATCGCTACATATTAATGGCCACGGAAGGCTTGTACCAGCAAGCAGTAGGGCAGGTCAGCCTGGCTTATTCCGAGGGCCTGATTGGTCTGGTTGGCTCCCGGGAGGAGCCTATCAACCTTGAAGATGCTCCATCCCACCCCCGCTATCGTTACTTTCCTGAGACTGGCGAAGAGCGTTTCCGCTCGTTCCTGGGTGTTCCTATCATTCACCATCGCCGGGTTCTTGGTGTTCTTGTTGTTCAGCAACGGGAAAGTTCGCGCTGCTTTGACGAGGGTGAAGAAGCCTTCCTGGTTACCGTTTCGGCTCAATTGGCCGGCGTTATCGCCCACAGCGAGGCAACGGGCGCCATCAGCGGTCTTTCCCTGACCGGTGAAGAAGCGACCGATGTCAGTTTCAGTGGTGTGCCTGGTGCGCCGGGCGTTGCCATTGGCAAGGGTGTGGTGGTGTACCCTGCCGCCGACCTGGACGTAGTGCCTGAGAAGCCCACCGATGATATTGAATTGGAACTGTCGCTGTTTGATGGCGCGGTAACTGCGGTTCGGGAAGATATTGAGCGGGTGGCGGCCCGGCTCGCTTCCCAGCTTCGCCCGGAAGAGCAGGCTCTGTTCGATGTCTATTTGCGTATGCTGGGCGATGACGCAATGCCCGGTGAGGTGGGCAACCGGATCAAGGAAGGTTTCTGGGCCCAGGGCGCGCTGAAACAGGTGGTTCAGCAGTACGTTCGTCACTTTGAAATGATGGACGACCACTACCTGCAGGAGCGGGCTGTCGACATCCGGGATCTCGGCCGCCGTTTGTTGTCCCACTTGCAGGAAGGTGAGCAGAAGGACACGGTCTACCCTGAGAACACGGTCCTGGTCAGTGAAGAACTGACACCGGCCATGCTCGGGGAAGTGCCCAAAGGGCAACTGGTCGGTTTGGTGTCGGTCAAGGGCTCCAGCAACTCCCACGTTGCCATCCTGGCACGTGCCATGGGGGTGCCCACGGTCATGGGTCTGGTAGATATTCCGGTCAACCAACTGGATGGCAAGGACCTGATTGTTGATGGCTTTGAAGGGCAGATTTTTGCGTCACCCTCCACGGACCTGAGGAACTTCTACCAGGAAATCTGTGACGAGGAAGACGAGTTGGTCAAAGGGCTGGAAGCCCTGCGGGACCTGCCTTGCGAAACCACCGACAACCACCGCGTGTCGCTGCTGGTGAATACCGGTTTGATGACCGATGTGGTGCGCTCTCTGAGCCACGGTGCCGAAGGTATCGGTCTGTACCGCACCGAAGTGCCGTTCATGATCAAGGACCGGTTCCCGTCAGAACAGGAACAGCGCGAATACTACCGCGAGCAACTGGAAGCCTTTGCCCCGAATCCTGTCACCATGCGTACGCTGGACATCGGCGGCGATAAGGCGCTGACGTACTTCCCGATCCAGGAAGAGAACCCGTTTCTGGGTTGGCGCGGTATCCGGGTAACCCTGGATCATCCAGAGATATTCCTGGTTCAGGTGAGGGCGATGCTCAAGGCGAGTGAGGGCCTGAACAATCTGCAGATCATGCTGCCGATGATCAGCAATATTTCAGAAGTGGAAGAATCCCTCCACCTGATTTACCGGGTTTATCATGAGGTCAGGGAGGAAGGTTACAACATCCATATGCCCAAGGTCGGGGTAATGGTGGAGATTCCGGCGGCGGTGTATCAGATTCGCGAGTTGGCGGATCGCGTGGATTTCCTCTCTGTTGGCTCAAACGACCTGACCCAGTACCTGCTGGCGGTGGATCGCAACAACCCCAGGGTTGCGCAGCTGTACCATTCCTATCATCCCGCCGTGTTGCAGGCGCTGGTGCGCGTAGCACAGGACGCCCATGCGGTCGGCAAGCCTGTCGGTATCTGCGGTGAACTGGCGGGTGACCCTGGCGGCGCGCTGCTGTTGATGGCGATGGGTTACGATTCGCTCTCCATGAACGCGGCAAGCCTGCCCAAGGTCAAGTCGGTCATTCGCAGTGTTAGCCGCGAATGGTCGGCACAGCTACTGGAAGATGTGCTGTTGCTGGATTCGCCGCACGTTATCAAGAGTTGTGTGGATCTGGCCCTGCGCAATGCCGGATTTGGCCGCTATCTGCGCCCGGGCAAGTCCAGTGCCATTGCCCATGCCGAAAGGGCCCTTTCGTGAAGGCGTATAGCCAATTGGTCCTATATAGGGTGTGTACTCTAAAACTGGCTGCTAATGTTGAAAACAATAGCCAACCGCACCCGCATGGGGATATTGAATGACGGCAACCACAACAGCGATTAAGCCCGAACCTCGTATCGGCCTGGCCCTCGGCGGCGGTGGCCCGTTGGGAGGTATCTACGAAATCGGGGCATTGCGCGCGCTCGATGAGGCGCTGGAAGGCCTTGATTTCAATAATATTGATGTTTACGTCGGCGTGAACGCGGGCTCCTTTGTTGCGGCCAATCTGGCCAACCAGATGACCACCGCCCAGTTGTGTCGGATTTTTGTGCGCAATGAAGCGGAAGTGCACCCCTTCCATCCGGAAGTATTCTATCGCCCGGCGTTCCGGGAACTGGGCAGTCGCTTGCTGGCGGTTCCGGGTCTGGTGACGACGGCTGTGCGACGGTTCGTAAATAACCCTTATGACCAGAGCTTGCTGGAAGCGCTGACGATTCTTGCGCAGGCTGCGCCTGCGGGCCTTTTCGATAACGAAGGCCTGCACGAGTATCTGCAGCGGGCCTTTACCATGCTTGGTCGCACCAACGATTTCCGGCAGCTTAAGCGCAGTCTTTATATTGTTGCGGCGGATGTGGAAAGCACTGAGGCGGTCTGCTTTGGTGCCCCCGGTTTTGATCACGTGCCCATATCAAAAGCGATTCAGGCGAGTACCTCGTCTCCGGGCATCTATGTTCCGGTCACTATCGACGGGCGTTACTACGTGGACGGTACTCTGAGAAAGGGGTTGCATGCCTCCGTGGCGTTTGAGGACGGTGCGGATCTGGTTTTCGCGGTCAATCCACAGGTTCCCATTGATGCGAGCTCAGCTGTGCGAGCCGGTACCATGGGGCCGGGTGATCTGACCCGGTCGGGTATGCCAAACCTGCTGTCCCAGATGTTCCGCACTATGGTGTACTCCCGAATGCAATCGGGCATTGCGCAGTACACCCGGGATTACCCGGACAAGGATATTCTGCTGTTCGAGCCGACCCGCGATGATGCCAAGCTGTTCTTCTCCAATGTGTTCAGTTTCCAGTCCCGCCGGATGGTGTGTGAGCATGCCTACCAGATGACGCGGCGTGATCTGCTGAACCGTGCGGATGAGTTGGAGCCTAAACTTGCGAAGTATGGTATTCGTCTGCGTCGGGATCGACTAGAAGACGAGCAGCGCACCATCAGTACCAGCCTGTACGGTGAGATGCTGCCCCTTTATGTGGCAAAAGGCCGTAAGAAACGGGCTCAGAAAGGAAAGTTGGCAACCGGCTTTGATAATGTGTCGGAGCTGTTCAGTAAGGCCTTGTAGGGGGCGCGAAGAACGCGCGCCCCAATAGGATACGTTCGGGCCTTCCTGCCCTTGCGGGTCACAGGATATAGCGGCTCAGATCTTCGTCTTCAGCCAACTCACCCAGTTTTTCGTCCACAAACGCCGCGGTAACCTCGAAGCTGTCGGTGACCTGATCACCTGCCTCGTAAGACAGACTCTCCAGCAGTCGTTCCAGCACAGTATGCAGGCGTCTTGCACCGATATTTTCCGTGGTTTCGTTGACCTTGTAGGCGACTTCCGCAATACGGGCAATGGCCTCCTCTGTGAAGGTCAGTTTGACACCCTCGGTGCCCATCAGGGCCTCGTACTGCTGTACCAGAGAGGCATCTGGCTCCGTGAGGATGCGTTTGAAGTCATCCGGGGTCAGTGCCTGCAGCTCAACACGGATCGGCAGGCGGCCCTGTAATTCCGGGATCAGGTCAGACGGCTTCGACAGGTGAAACGCGCCGGACGCGATAAACAGGATGTGATCCGTTCGTACGGAGCCATACTTGGTGCTGACGGTGCTGCCTTCGATCAGGGGCAGTAGGTCCCGTTGCACACCTTCCCGGGAAACATCGGATGAGGTGTTCTCGGAGCGCTTGGCCACCTTGTCGATTTCGTCGATGAAGACGATGCCATTCTGCTCGACGGTCTGGATGGCTTTCTGCTTGATTTCCTCTTCATTGACCAGTTTGGCGGCTTCCTCGTCGCGAACGTGCTTCATGGCGTCAGCGACCTTCATCTTGCGGGTCTTGCGTTTATCAGAGGACATGCTCGAGAACATGTTCTGTAGCTGGCTGGTCATCTCCTCCATGCCTGGAGGTGCCATGATTTCAACGCCGGCGCCGCTGTTACGCAGGTCGATTTCGATTTCCTTGTCGTCCAGCTCGCCCTCGCGCAGTTTCTTGCGGAACAGCTGGCGGGTGGAAGAGTCTTCGGTTTTCTGGCTGTCTTCCTTGAAGTCCCGGGGTGGCGGGATCAGGGCATCCAGAATGCGTTCCTCGGCGGCGTCCATGGCGCGATGCTCGTGGCGCTTCATTTCCTTCTCGCGCAGCATCTTGATGGCCATGTCCGCCAGGTCACGGATAATGGACTCGACGTCCCGGCCCACATAGCCCACTTCGGTAAACTTGGTCGCTTCCACTTTCAGAAAGGGGGCGTCGGCCAGTTTGGCAAGACGGCGTGCGATTTCAGTTTTACCCACACCGGTGGGGCCGATCATAAGGATGTTTTTTGGTGTGATCTCTTCGCGCAGACCACTGTCCAGCTGCATCCTGCGCCAGCGGTTGCGCAGGGCGATGGCTACGGAACGCTTGGCCTCTTCCTGGCCCACGATGTGTTTGTTGAGCTCGTGGACAATCTCATGGGGGGGCATTGCAGACATGCTAGCTCCGGATCAATCGTTGGCTGAGAGCACTTCGAGGGTGCGATTGTGGTTGGTGTAGATGCAGATGTCGGCCGCGATATCCAGGCCCTTCTCCACAATCTCGTTGGCTTTCAGGTCAGTGTTTTCCAACAGGGCTCTTGCGGAAGCCTGTGCAAACGGACCGCCGGAGCCGATCGCGATCAATCCCTGTTCTGGTTCGATAACATCGCCGTTGCCGGTAATGATGAGGGATGCGGTTTTGTCGGCAACGGCCAGCAGGGCCTCCAGCCGGCGGAGAGCTCGGTCCGTTCGCCAGTCTTTGGCCAGTTCGACAGCGGCGCGGGTAAGGTTGCCCTGGTGTTTCTCGAGTTGGGCTTCAAAACGCTCGAACAGGGTGAATGCGTCGGCGGTACCACCCGCAAAACCGGCCAGCACCTTGTCGTTATAGAGCCGGCGAACCTTGCGGGCATTGCCCTTCATTACGGTATTGCCGAGGGAGACCTGGCCGTCGCCACCCATGGCAACTTCATCGTCACGCCTGACAGAGAGTATGGTAGTCATTCTGGCTCCATTTGCCTGATAGAAAACGGTATTCAGCAGTTATGGAGGCGAGGGGGCGGTTTTCAAGGGCGGGAGGAAAGAGAGTCGGGAGGGCAGCTCAGCCCTCCTTGGGAATCTTCCTGACCAGAGGCTGAATGTTGAGATTGACCAGCTTGTCGATAGCCGCATTCATCTGGCTGCGAGAGGTGAAGGGGCCTACATTGACGCGGTACCAGATGCTTCCGCTGTCGAGGTCGATGCGTTTGACCTTTGCACGGAGGCCCTGGAACGCGATTTCGGCCCGCTGCCTCTCTGCATCTTGCTGTTGTCGGAAAGAGCCCGTCTGCACCAGGTAATCAAACGTTTGCTGTCCTGGCCCAGGGGTATATTCCTCGACCTCGGGAGGAACCACCTCCGAGTCAGGAAGCATGTCGTAAAAGCGAAAGCCGGGTTTTTCTTTTGCGGCGGTTTCCGAAGGCTTCTCCTTTACCGCAGGTGGTTCGGCTGTTGTGGCTTTTTCACCCTGGCGAGGCTCGGATGTAGGAAGTGAGTTGAGATAGGCAATAAAGCCGATAAAACCACCCACGGCTGCCAGTGACAGAATCCACTTCAATGACAAGCCGCCCCGCTGTGACTTGGCCGCAGCAGGGCGTTTTGGGGGCTGCTTTTGTTTACGCGCAGGCCTCGCGGATTTTGTTGATGTTGCCGGTTTGCTGGCCGTTCTTGATTTGCGGGCATAGTCTCGGGACATGGCCGGGTTAGTTCCTGTTGCGTGCCTGAATATTCAGATCATGAAGCCTGACTTGCTACATTTCGTCGGGAGCGCTCACGCCAAGCAGATCGAGACCATTGGCAATCACCTGCCGCACGGCAAGATACAGGGAAACGCGAGCGTCCCGGACAGCAGTATCCTCGATCAGAACTTTGTGGGCGTTGTAGTAGGTGTGGAACTGCCCGGCAAGATCCCTGAGATAGTGCGTCAGGTGATGTGGTTCCCGCAATTTGGCTGAACTTTCTATAAGCTCGGGGTACTTGGCCAACTGGTTAGCGAGATCCTTTTCCTCGTCGAGCGTCAGTAAGGACAGATCTCCCACGCACTCGTTCAGGCCGCGCTCAACCCCTTCCTCTTTCAGTTTTCTGAGCACACTGCAAATACGTGCATGGGCATACTGAATGTAATAGACCGGGTTTTCATTGGTCTGGGAGCGGGCCAGATCGATATCGAAAGTCAACTGGGAGTCGACTCTGCGAGCCGCAAGGAAAAAACGGGTGGCGTCGCGGCCCACTTCGTCGATCAGGTCACGGACCGTCACGTAACTGCCTGCGCGCTTGGAAATCTTCACTTCCTGCCCGGACCGGGTCACCATCACCATCTGGTGAAGCACGTAATCTGGCCAATCCTGGGGGATGTCGGCGTTCAGTGCTTGCAGGCCGGCACGAACCCGTGTGACGGTGGAGTGGTGGTCGGCACCCTGCTCATTGATAACCGTGGTGAAACCCCGTTGCCACTTGTTCAGGTGGTAGGCCACGTCCGGCAGGAAATAGGTATAGCCGCCATCCTTCTTGCGCATCACGCGGTCTTTGTCGTCGCCGAATTCGGTGGTTTTCAGCCACATGGCGCCGTCGTGTTCGTAGGTATAGCCGTTTTCCTGCAGGCGCTCGACGGTTTCCTCTACCTTGCCATCTTCGTACAGCGATGACTCGAGGAAATACACGTCGAACTCCACGCCAAAAGCTTTCAGGTCCAGGTCCTGCTCACGACGCAGGTAGGCAACCGCAAACTCCTGGATGGCTTGTTGATCGTCCGGATCGGCTTTACCGGTGACTTCCCGGTCGTCCGCGGTAACGGTTTCGCCGGCGAGATAGGCATTGGCCACATCGGTGATGTAGTCACCGCGGTAGCCATCGGCCGGCCAGTTTTCGTCGTCCGGTGTCAGCCCTTTCACCCGTGACTGCACTGAAAGCGCCAGATTGCTGATCTGCGCGCCTGCATCGTTGTAGTAAAACTCGCGGGTGACTTCGTAACCATTGGCTTCCAGCAAACGACTCAGGCAGTCGCCAATAGCCGCACCACGGCCATGGCCCACGTGCAGGGGGCCGGTGGGGTTGGCGGAGACAAACTCCACCTGGACCTTCTCGCCCTTGCCGTTGTTGTTACGACCGTACTGCCCGGCGTTGTCGAGAATGGTGTTAACCACCTCAAAGGCACTGGCCGTGCTCATGAAAAAGTTGATAAAGCCGGGGCCTGCAATCTCAACTTTCTCGACAGCGCTGCTGTCCGGCAACCGTTCCACCAATGCCTCTGCCAGCTTTCGTGGCGGGCAACCCGCCGCCTTCGATGCGACCAGAGCAATATTGCAGGCGTAGTCACCGTGAGATTTGTCCTTGGTGTTGCCTACCTGTGGTGTGAAGGTCTGATCTGCTGGCAAGGTGCCTTCAGATTGCAGGGTCGCCAGCGCAGACTGGAGCAGTTCGGATACGGTCTCTTTCATGCTGTCGGATGACTCGATATACGGAGAGTGGGTTACGGGGCGGGACGCCCTCTGAAACTGAAGAGACGTATTATCAAGGAAAGGGTGGAGGGACTCAAATATGATTGTGGCTCTGGGGCCCGGCCCAGCTTTCAGTCAAGCCTGGGCCCCAGAGTGGCTGTGTCTTCTTAATTGGTGAAGTCGTCTACCGAACAGTCCTGTGCTACGCCATATAGGCCCTCAGTGCCGCCGGGAGGCGAAATGTCGGTGTTACTGAGATCGCTAGCAAGGCATGAAAGGTAGAACCTGGATGTTTCAACACTCTCCGATCCGCCTACGCGAACAGTCGCCGTCAGTTCTATCTGTACCCAGTTACAATGGCTTTGTGGGTAGAGAAGAGAGAAGCTGGCGGAGCCATCACTGGCAGACGTGATTGATGATGAGCTAGTGGCTGCAGAGTTGGTGGGCTCAAGTTTTTCGCTCCCATTGACATCTTCGCCGGGGTCGAGCTGACCATTTTGATTTGTGTCCTCTGCCTCACAAAACTGTGGGTCTGAAGGGGACAGTACCCAGTTGTCGTCAGTTGAGACGGCATATGATCCTTTCCGATAACCAACCGGCAGCGCACTCAATTCGATGTTGGCGTTTTCGACCGGTGCACCATTGGCATCTGTCACGATTGCAACATATTCTTTCACGTATCGAACGGAGTCAGGCTCTTCAATTTCATTGCCGGTGCCGATAGCCAGTCGAAGTGCTTGCCGGGCTACTGTCAGTGTTACAGTATCTGAAATAGATCCATCCACTACAGCTTCAATTTCTACGCCATCTCTACCGCTGGTGTTTGATCCTGCGGTATAGATTGTGGAAGCACGGCCCTGAGAGTCAGTTACGTCGAGGCTAGAGCTTAGGTTGCCCCCGCTTCCGTCTTCAAGGATGCGGAAGCTGATTTCCTGATTTTTTACCAAGTTGTTAGATGCATCGCGAATTACAGCGATAATCTCGCTGGTTTCCCCCAGATCAAGCTGGGTTTTCGATGCTTGAAGATTTATCGAGTCCGGCGTGTTGGCGATAAATTCAAATGAAAGGTCAGCAGAAAGGCCGGAGTTTGGGTCTGTTGCCGTTACGGTAGTCGTCCCAGAGTTGGTTGAGGTAATGCCAATGCTCGCCTCTCCACCGCTGGTGGTTACAAGGCCAGTTGGTGGGTTGAGAGTGCCTCGTGTGGCGGAGAACTGTACTTGAGTTCCGTCAGCTACAGGATTTCCATCTACCTGCCATTCAATTGTGACTTGTTGCTCAACTCCTAGGTCTACTTCGGTAGCCGTATCGGGGGCCGTGAATGCGAAGCTGTCTCCCGCAATGACCACATTCTGCGTAGCAGAAACCTGACTGCTACCGCTATAGGCTGAGGCTGTAATGGTTGCAGTGCCTCCGGTGTTGCCGCCGGACAGTTGCACGTCAACTGAGCCATTGCTGGAGGATGTCAGGTTGGATGCAGACAGGGTGCCCCGATTGGTTGAAAGGGCTATCGGTTGTCCAGAAATGCCGCTGCCATCTGCGTCTGCTAGCGTCACTCTGTAATTGGCTGAGCCGCCGAGAGAAATAGACGAGGGACCTGAGATTGAAATCGAAGTGCCCGATATTTCGACGTTGAGTGATCGGGAGACGCTTCCTGCCTGCGCGGTCACAGTCACTGTTCTGTTTCTTGGGTCACTGTCGGTCGTTAGGGTTGCGGATGCGACGCCAGCCTGATCGGTGATTTGTTGGGTTACCTCCAGAGTTCCGCCGTTATTAGCACTGAAACTCACTGGAACATCCTGCAGAAGAATGCCGTTCGAGTCTTTGATTCGCGCGGTAATGCTTGAGCTGGCGTTGGTGGATGTGTCCAGACGAACCGGGTTGGCTATGAGTTCAACGGTGCCGACATCAGCATCCTCTGAAGGTGTCGTGGGGTCGCCGCTTCCGCCGCTTCCATCAGGTGAGCCGGCGAGCGGGCTAGAATTATCGTCGCCACCGCAGGCCGTCAATATTAGCGCTAAAAATATAGCGCACGCACGTGCAAGGAGTTTCCCTGACATTATCATTTTCTCCAGTTCCCGTTACAGCAAAGGCCAGTTCGAAGCACATTCCCTGCTTGAAATGCGCAAGTTTAAGTATTTTCACAAGTTTGATTATTAGTTTGCTGAAAATCATAGCACAGGATGCGTCTATGCAATGTTGATCGGTATTCATTTTTGAAAAACTTTGTAATCTGATGCGTGGCTTCAGTAAAGGGGAGGTGAGTAAGTTAACCGGTTTCCTGCGGGTCTACGTCAATGGCCCATTTTAGTCCGGCTGGAAGCCGGCTCTGGTCCAGCGTTTCACACAGAACGCCGAGCGTGTGGTTGAGGTACTTTCGATTACTGCAAAGCAGAACCAGTTGAGCTCTAAGGCGATCAGCGCGGCGAGCAATCAGCGCGGGCAGGGGGCCCCAGATCTCTATCTGCTGGTAGCGGGCTTGTTGTTTTATGGTGTCCAGTAACTGCAGGCTTTTTTCCATCGTCTCAGCCTCTGCCCTGAAAATCGCCATTGCACGAAAGGGGGGGAGTTGCCCCGTTTCGCGTTCCGTGAGCAGTTGATCGGCAACGGGGAGATAGTGCCCCTCGGCCAGGGAGTGCAGCAGGGGGTGGTCGCTATGGCAAGTCTGAACCAGTACCTCGCCAGACTTTTTCCCTCGGCCGGCCCGTCCGCTCACTTGCAGTAGGGTCTGGATCAGCTGTTCCGGAGCCCGGAAGTCCACGCTGAACAGTCCGCCATCGGCATTGACGACAATCACCAGCGTCACGTTCGGGAAGTCATGGCCTTTGGCCAGCATTTGTGTACCAACCAAGATGCAAGGGCGCCCACTGTTTACTTTTTCGAGGATGCCCTGGATGCTGCCTTTGCGCTGGGTGCTATCCCGGTCGACCCGCACAACAGGCGTGTCTGGGAACTGTGAGGTTAGAATGTCCTCGGTGCGTTCAGTGCCCTGGCCGACGGGCTTGAACGCCTCGCCGTCACATTTGGGGCAGTGGTCTGTTGCGGCGGTCTGGAAGTCGCAGTGGTGGCAGCGCATGGCCCGGTCGCGGCGGTGGTAAGTCAAGCGTGTGTCGCAGTGGGGGCACTCCACCATATGGCCGCAGTCGAAACACATCATGACCGGAGCGAATCCTCTCCGATTCACGAATACCAACGCCTGTTGCCCATTGCTGAGGCATTTCTCGATGGCTTGCAGGGCAGGGCGGGAAAGGCCACCTTCCAAGGGGCGGCTGCGGATATCCAGCAATTTGATGGTTGGGGGTCTGGCGTTTCCGGCCCTTTCTTCGAGTCGGATCAGGGCGTATTTGCCAGACAGGGCATTGTGGTATGACTCCATGGAGGGTGTCGCCGAGCCGAGGATGACGGGGCAATTGTTCAGGTGGGCGCGATAGACCGCGGTGTCCCTGCCGGAATAGCGGAACCCTTCCCCCTGTTTATAGGAGCTGTCGTGTTCCTCATCCACGACGATGGTTTTCAGATCGGTAAAGGGGAGCAATACCGCTGAGCGAGTGCCGATCAGGATGACCGGCTCGCCATTGCGGATTCTCAGCCAGGTCGAGAGCCGCTCGCTGTCTTTTAGAGCCGAGTGCCATACTGCGATACGTGGTCCGAAATAGAACTGGAAGCGGGCTACGGTCTGCGGTGTCAGATTGATCTCAGGTACCAGGACGAGCGCCTGGTGCCGGTCGTCCAGGTGAGTCTTCAGGTAATGAAGGTAGAGCTCGGTCTTCCCGCTGCCTGTAATGCCAAATAGGAGCGCTGTCGCGAAACCGTTGTCTGGCGATGGAAGTTGGTTGGCGGCTTCTTGTTGGGCTGGAGACAGCACGGGGATACGATTCCGGGTTTCCTCTGTTACGCCATCTGGGGTGGGTGGCGTGATCTCGCGGATCAGTTCTTTTTCCTGAAGGCTTCGGATTTGCGACTGCGTGAAACCGGCCCGCACAATCTGCTTGCTGCCTGCGCCGCCGGGTTGGCGGTTTAGCCACGCCAGCAGTTCTCTCTGTCGTGTTGCGTTGCCGGGCAGCAGCGCAGGATCGCCGCAGGCTTGCCAGTAGGGATCGGCATTCTCCACGGCAGGTCTGCCGCGACGGAGCGCTGGTGGTAGTGCGGTAAAAAGGCACTCTCCTAGTGGGTGCTGATAGTAATCAGATGCCCAGCTAAGAAGGCGAAAGGTTTCCGGGGGCAGTGCTGGCCACGCCTCGGCAGCGGACCGGACGGGTTTAAGGGTGATGCCCTCCGGTGGTTTTGCGTCTGTTTCGACCACCAGCCCGGTAGCCGATTGACGTCCGAAGGGGACCGTTACACGCTGGCCTGGTTGCAGTGCAATGTGATCTGGCACCAGATAATCGAACAGCCGCCGGATAGGGCGGTTCAATGCTATACGCGCAGTTCGGGGCACATGTGGCTCCATGGCGATGAAGGTGTCACGGTATCTGCCTATCCTTTTAAGGAGCTGAAAACCGGCGTGTCCCGTGTCGGGCGGGATGATATGACGGTCCGGGGCTTGCCTGATACCGCATTTGCAAGTAAGATTCGCGGTCTGTTTCCGGCAGGGCATGATTGTGCCCCGTCTTCTCAATTGATTCAAACATGCGGTGCCCGACACCCGGATTGCTATGAAAACCAGGCAGTCCCGTGATCTGGTAGCGGCATGACCGATAGAGGTTCGCCATGAAAGAAGGTATTCACCCCAAGTATGCCGAGATTACCGCTACCTGTTCCTGCGGTAATGTTCTCAAGACACGTTCCACGTTCACTCAGGACCTGACTCTGGATGTATGCTCCCAGTGTCACCCGTTCTACACAGGCAAGCAAAAAGTGATGGATACCGGTGGCCGTATCGACCGTTTCCAGAAGCGTTTCGGTGGTCGCATCGGTGGCAAGAAAGCCTGATTCGAATGTTGATAATGAAAAAAGCGCCTTGCGAGGCGCTTTTTTTGTATCTGCAGGCTCGTCCTGAAGGGCGCGTCTGATGCGAATGTATACGCAAAAAGCCGTATTGACTGATTAGCGAGTGGTCAAACTGGCCTTGTCTGATGCAGTCCTTCGCGCCATAATGTCGCGCTCCGCTGGGCAAGGCCCGGTGGCTTATTACCTCTTAAACGTGACAAACGGAACAGTGGCAATGTCTCAAGATCTGAAAGAAGCAGCCCTTGAATACCACGCCAAGCCGCGGCCTGGTAAGCTGAGTGTGGAAATCACCAAGCCCACCAAGACCTCCCGCGACCTTTCGCTGGCGTACAGCCCCGGGGTTGCCGAGCCGGTCCGCGAGATCGCTAAGGACCCCGAGAACGCATACAAATATACCGCCAAGGGTAACCTGGTAGCCGTGATTTCAGACGGCACTGCAATCCTCGGTCTGGGTAACCTCGGTCCGCTGGCGAGCAAGCCGGTTATGGAAGGCAAAGGCGTACTGTTCAAGCGCTTTGCTGGAATTGATGTGTTCGATATCGAAGTCAATTCCGAAAGCCCCCAGGCATTCATTGAAACGGTCGAGCGTATTGCTGATACCTTCGGCGGTATCAATCTTGAGGACATTAAGGCCCCTGAGTGCTTTGAAATCGAACGCGCGCTGATCGAAAAGTGCAGTGTACCCATCTTCCATGATGACCAGCATGGCACCGCGATCGTAACAGCTGCGGGCATGATCAATGCCCTGGAGTTGCAGGGTAAGAAAATCGATGAAGCCAAAGTGGTTTGCCTCGGAGCTGGCGCAGCGGCTATCGCTTGCATGAAGCTGCTGATCAGCTGTGGCGTTCGGTCCGAAAACATCTACATGCTGGACCGCAAGGGTGTGATTCATTCCGGTCGCGATGACCTGAACCAGTACAAGGCAATGTTTGCCAACGAGACCGACAAGCGTACGCTTGATGACGCTATGGACGGTGCCGATGTATTTCTTGGTCTGTCCGGCCCGGATCTGTTGAGTGCTGAGCAGCTAAAACTCATGGCGCCGAATCCGATTGTGTTCGCCTGTTCCAATCCGGATCCTGAGATCAGTCCTGAAGTGGCATTGGCTACTCGTGATGATCTGATCATGGCTACGGGCCGCTCGGACTACCCGAACCAGGTGAACAACGTGCTTGGCTTCCCGTTCATTTTCCGTGGTGCTCTGGACGTGAGGGCGACCGCGATCAACGAAGAAATGAAAGTGGCGGCGGTTCATGCGATTCGCGAGTTGGCGAAAGAGCCGGTTCCGCAGGAAATCTGTGAAGCCTATGACGTTGCAAGTTTCGAGTTTGGGCGGGAGTACATCATTCCCAAGCCGATGGACGTGCGCCTGCTGGAAGTTGTTCCGGCGGCAGTCGCACGCGCGGCGGTTGACTCAGGCGTTGCTCGTAACGGCTACCCGGCCCATTATCCACTGAAATCGATGGACGATATCATCTGATATAGCCCAATCGAGTTTCGGAAACAAAAAAACCGGCGATTGTTGAATCGCCGGTTTTTTTGTCGGTGGAATTCCCCGTCCAGCTTGCTGGTGTCAGAAGATCTGTCTCGACAGGTCATCGCTGCTGCCATTGTTACTGCCACCCGATGAATCATCTTGTGGGTCAAGTGGTGGCGGGGCATCTTCCTCGCGGAATATTTCGAACATGGCGCCTTCTTGTCCCGGTCTTGCACGCCGGCCTGTTTCAGGGTCGATGCGGATGTTAACGATGCCATTGGGTCTCGCCATCAATGACGATGGCTCGCCATTTAGTGCCACTTTCATGTAATCAAGCCAGACGGGCAGGGCAGTGCTGGCGCCGAACTCTCGGCGGCCAAGAGGTTGTGGTTGATCAAAGCCAACCCATACTGTGGTGGCTACGTCATGGTTGAAGCCGCCGAACCAGGTGTCTCTCTGTTCATTGGTGGTGCCGGTTTTGCCGCTGATGTCATCCCGTCCCAGGGCCTGAGCGCGTCGGCCGGTGCCTCGTCTGATTACATCCCGCATCATGGAATGCAGGATGTATACCGAGCGTTCATCGGCCAGACGCCTGGCAATGCGAACTTCTTTCTCGTCGTCGGAGTTGTTCTCCTGTTTCTCTGTGCAGTTTTCATCGCAGAGTTTGACGTCCGGTGCTTCGAAGATTGTTTCGTTGTTGATGTCCGAAATCTGGCTGATGAGGTAGGGCTCGACATCGTAGCCGCCGTTGGCGATTACTGCGAACCCTCGGGCCAGGTCCATTGGTGTCAGAAGTCCGCTGCCCAATGAGAGTGACAGGTCTTTTTGCATGTCTTCCGTGGGGATCTGAAGCTGCTCAAGGTAGTCTATGGTGTTCTGGATGCCCAGGTCCCGAAGCAAGCGTACTGACACCAGGTTGCGGGACCGGTACAGGGCTTCTCTCAGGCGAGTAGGGCCGTAAAACTGTCCTGATGAGTTCTGGGGGCGCCATGTGGTCTCCAGTTCGGAGTCGTCAAACACTATAGGTGCATCGTTGTAGATGGTTGCGGGTGTCATGCCGCTTTCAAGCGCACTCAGGTACAGGAATGGCTTGAAGGTTGAGCCTGGCTGCCTTCTCGCCTGGGTGGCGCGATTGTATTTGTTCTGGCTGAAGCTGTATCCGCCGGCGAGTGCTTCAATGGCGCCGGTTTTTGCGTCAAGGGAGATTAGTGCGCCCTGCACCTCGGGTACCTGGGAGAGGGCAACGCGCCTGACGTCGGCGATATCCAGGGCTTGCTGTTCATCGCTTTGCTCCTGGGTGTCAGATTCATTTGGCTGCTCTGGGGTCATCACCACCATGGGCTTTACATAAACGATGTCACCCACAGTGACCACGTCAGATGGCTTTTCTGGTTCGGGCCCGGTCAGGTTTTCGGTTTTGTATCGTTTGGCCCAGGTCATTGTGGAGAATGCCATTACGGACTCGCCAAGCTGGCGGGCGTAAAGATCAACTTCGCTGTCTTTGTCTCTTACCCGGGTTACAACTGCAGGCACGAGTTCGGCTACGCGGGGGTAATTCGCCATCAGGTTGCCGAGGTTGTCCGGTTTCAGCTGATCTTCATCCACCTGTCCAATGGGGCCGCGAAAGCCATGCCGCCGGTCATACGCTTCCAGTCCGGCCCTGAGTGCCCTGGTCGCCTCCTGCTGTTTCTCGCTCTCGACAGTCAGTCTGACTTCGTAGCCGTCGGTGTAGGCGGCATCGCCAAACCGCCGGACCAGCTCAGCCCGGGCCATTTCCGCAACGTGGTCCGCATCAACTTCAGTGGACGGTGCGTTAAAACTTGCAGTCAGCGGAGCGTTGGTCGCCAGTTCATAGGCATCGTTGGTGATGTATTGAAGGTCGCGCATGCGACCGAGTATCCAGTCACGACGGATCTGTGCCCGTTCGGGGTTTGCCAGGGGATTATAGGCTGAGGGAGCTTTTGGTAGCCCGGCAAGCATGGCCATTTCTGCCAGAGAAAGCTCGGTCACGGGTTTGTCGTAATAAACCTGGGCGGCGGCGGCAATGCCGTAAGCTCGATTGCCCAGGTAAATTTTGTTGAGATAGAGCTCCATGATGCGGTTTTTGTCCAGTTCACGCTCGATCTGAAGAGCCAGAAGTATCTCGTTGAACTTGCGAATAAACGTCCGATCGCGTGACAAAAAGTAATTTTTTGCAACCTGCATTGTGATGGTACTGCCGCCGGACTGGATCTCGCCGGTGGAGACCAGTTCGATGGCAGCCCGCATCAGGCCTTTAAAGTCGACCCCGAAGTGTTCGTAAAAACGGGCGTCCTCCGCTGCCATAAAGGCATGTAACTGAATTGTAGGGATCTGTTCTATTGTGACCGGTGCCCTTCTCTTTTCACCGAATTCTGCTATTAATTTGTCGTCTGCGCTGTAGACCCTCAATGGGGTCTGCAACTTGATGTCCAGGAGTTGCTCAACAGGAGGCAATCCGGGGCGGAGATATAGGTAAAATCCTGACGCCACGATTGTGGCGAGACTGAGTCCAGTGAGAAAGAGCCATGCAAACAGGCGAGATGTACGCAACAAATGAGACATTTTTTTCTGACAACTGTTGGATATAGGTCTATCATTTGAGAAATTGCTTTAGGAAGGGCTAGCCGCTTCCCGGGTGCAATGCTTCTCAATTAAAGAAGAACGAGCATTGTAGACGGAAAACTAAAGAAATTCTCTTAAATAAAAAACACATATGAAAGAACTCCGTCGGGAGTTTTCATAACCCGGTGCATGTAACCAGGTATAGGGTGAGCGCGTGTTCGGATTGTTAGGAAAAAAATCCAGTTCGGTGCTGGGCGTGGATATCAGTTCCAGCTCGGTCAAGTTACTGGAACTATCGAAGCAGGGCGACCGTTACAAGGTCGAGAGCTACGCAGTGGAGCCGCTACCGGCCAATGCTGTGGTAGAGAAAAACATCACGGATGTCGAGGCGGTGGGCGAAGTGCTCAAACGTGTCGCGTCCAAATCACGTACGAGCGTCAAGCAGGTGGCTGTGGCCGTCTCCGGTTCCGCCGTTATTACCAAGCTGATCCAGATGGACGGTGGTCTTAACGAGTTTGAGATGGAAGACCAGATCACGCTCGAGGCCGATCAGTATATTCCCTATCCGTTGGATGAAGTGGCAATCGACTTCGAGGTTCAGGGGCCCTCTGAGGCTAACCCGGATCAGGTCGATGTACTTCTGGCTGCGTGTCGCAAAGAAAACGTCGATATTCGGGAAGACGCTCTGGAGATTGCTTCCTTGACCACCAAGATTGTGGACGTCGAAGCATACGCACTCGAGCGGGCATACGCCCTCATCGAGCCTCAGCTTGATTCCCAGGGTGAAGAACTCGTTGTGGCGATCGTCGATATCGGCGCAACCATGACCACACTGAGCGTGTTGGCTGAAGGCAAGACGGTTTACACTCGCGAGCAGATTTTCGGGGGGAAACAACTCACCGAGGAAATTCAGCGTCGTTATGGTCTGTCCCTTGAAGAGGCCGGCCTTGCCAAGAAGCAGGGTGGCCTCCCCGATGACTACGACTCCGAAGTGCTGACGCCTTTCCGGGAAGCGGTAGTTCAGCAGGTTGCGAGGGCGCTGCAGTTCTTCTTCGGCGCAAGCCAGTACAATGCGGTTGACTACGTAGTTCTGGCTGGCGGCACGGCATCTATCCAGGGGCTGACAGAAATGGTCGAGGAAAAAACGGGCACACCCACGCTGGTTGCAAATCCGTTCGCGGACATGGCAGTGGGATCAAGGGTGAATGCGTCTTCGCTGAGCAATGATGCGCCTTCACTCATGATTGCCTGTGGGCTGGCAATGAGGAGCTTTGACTGATGGCAAAGATTAACCTCAGACCCTGGCGCGAAGAACTCCGGGCGGAGAAGCAAAAACAGTTTGTGGTGATGATTCTGGGGGCGGCCTTTATTGCTGCTGGTCTGACCTTTCTCTGGAAAACCGATATGGACAACCGTATTGCCTACCAGGAATCCAGGAACGCCTACATCGAGACCGCGACCAAACAGCTGGATAAGCAGATCAAGGAGATTGAAAACCTTAAACGCAAGCGTGATGAGCTTCTTTCGCGGATGCAGGTTATTCAGGATCTCCAGGGTAAGCGTCCGATTATCGTGCGGGTCTTTGATGAGTTGGTTCGTACGCTGCCGGACGGGCTTTTCTACACTAGCCTTACCAAAAAGAGTGAGCGGGTTGAGATTGTTGGGATGTCGGAATCCAACAGTCGGATTTCAGCGCTGATGAGGCGTTTTGAGGAATCTGACTGGTTCACTGATCCCAATCTGTCAAATGTGTCTGCTGCCGATAACCAACGTGCCGGGTACAGTCAGTTCAATCTTTCGGTAAAGCAGCAAACACCAGAGCCCGAAGGGGGGGATAAGTAATGAGCCTCGCGGACTCACTGAAAAACCTCAATGAATTCGATATTAACGACTTGGATGTCAATAATGCCGGCATCTGGCCTGCGCCAGTCAAGGCCATCGTGGCGATCATCATCTTTGGCCTGATTCTCGGCGGTGGTTATTGGTTCTTCATCAAGGACCAATACGCTCAACTGGAGCGAGTCGAAAAGACGGAGCAGGAGTTACGGAAACGCTATGAAGACAAGGCATACCAAGTAGCAAATCTGGAAGTGTTCAAGGCGCAAATGGAAGAAATGGAAGAGACCTTCGGGGCACTGGTGCGTCAGTTGCCGAGTGAAACCGAGGTGCCAGGACTTCTTGAAGATATCACCAACACAGCGTTGGGCAGCGGTCTTGAGCTTCAAGAGGTTAAGTTGCAAGGCGAGCAGCGGCGCGACTTTTATGCAGAGCTACCGATCAATATTCGGGTTACAGGCTCCTATCATGAATTGGCGACGTTTGTGAGCAGTGTGGCAAGTCTGCCTCGCATCGTGACGTTGCACGACCTAACGATAACACCAACAGGCGGTGATGGAGAGCAGCTGAATATGCAGGTTCTTGCACGTACCTACCGCTACCGGGCTGGAGAATGAGCATGGCGAGACAGCATGCAATAAAAGCCTGGATGAGTATTTGTCTGGTATCTTTCCTGACTGCGTGCTCCCAGGGAAGTGGTTTTTCCGATCTTGACAAGTTTATGGCGGACACTCGAGCTAAGCCTCGGGGGCATGTCGAACCCTTACCAGAGTTCAAGGCGTATGAGGCTTTCAGCTATTCTGCAGCGGATCGCAGAGCGCCCTTCGAACCGCCGATTGATATCCAGCTCACAATGGTTGATCAGGAACCGGAAAGCGATATCGAGCCGGATCTGGATCGGCCGAGAGAGGTTCTCGAAAATTTCGATTTGAAGGAACTCTCTATGGTAGGCACTTTAAGTGACGCATCCGGGAGCCTTTTTGCCCTGATCAAGGATGGTATGGGCGGCATTCATAGGGTGCGCACCGGAAACTATGTAGGGCAGAATTACGGCCGGATTATTGGCGTCAATGAAACCCGGGTTGAACTGATTGAAATCGTTCCCAATGGCCGGGGCGGGTGGGTCGAGCGTCCACGCTCGCTGTCGCTGGATGAGAATGAGGGCTAAGGGAGCGGCATTATGATTATTGAAAGAAACATGCATGAACAAAAAAGTTTGGGGTCGAGGCTAGCGATGTTCAGAAAACTCAATGTATACGTCGGCGTGATTGCTTTTGGGTTGTTATCCGGCCTGGCCAATGCGGTCACGCTGGAAGACGTGTCGTTTTCGTCGCTGTCCGGGGATCGGGTCGAGGTGACGCTGGCGTTTGACGGCCAGCCACCAGAACCGACCGGGTACACGATCGAGCGACCTGCCAGAATCGCAGTGGACCTCCGGGACACGACCAGCGGTCTCGACAGTCGCAACATCTCGCTCGGGGGAGGTAACGCCCAGAGCATGACGGTTGTCGAAACCAAGGATCGCACTCGCCTGATCTTCAACCTGGCAGAGCTGGCTCCCTATGAGACGGTGCGTACCCAGAACAGCCTGGTCGTCACAATCGGCAGTCAGGGTAGTGGTGTCGCAGCGTCAGGCTCGACTTCTTCCTCTACACCGATGACTACTGCATCGGGAGGACAGTCGGTCTCATCGGCAGGCAACGACCTGGCGGGAGTCGATTTTAGGCGTGGGCAGAATGGCGAAGGACGCGTGATTGTAGATCTGGGTAGTGCCAATGCATCCGTGGATCTGTCCGAGCTCGGGGGCAAGATTCGCTTGACGATGGACGGTACCAGTGTGCCGGACAATCTTCGTCGCCGCCTTGATGTTACCGATTTCGCGACACCGGTAACCCGGGTTGATACCTACACGGAAGATGGTAATGCGGTTGTGGAAATTCGTCCGGAAGGCAACTACGACTACATTGCCTACCAGTCCGGTTCGCAGTTTACCGTCAGCGTGGAAAGGCTGACAGAAGAGGAAGCTGAGTCTCGTCGAGAGGAGAAGTTCCCGTACACCGGCGACAAGCTCTCTCTCAACTTCCAGGACATCGAAGTTCGTTCGGTATTGCAGTTGATTGCCGACTTTACTGGTCTGAACCTTGTTGCCAGCGATACGGTCAGTGGCAGCATCACGCTGCGTTTGCAGAATGTGCCCTGGGACCAGGCTCTGGACCTGATCCTTAAGACCAAGGGATTGGACAAGCGTCAGATCGGTAACGTACTGCTGGTTGCTCCGGCCGATGAAATCGCCGCCCGTGAAAAGCTTGAGCTGGAGACGTCCAAGCAGATCGCTGAGCTCGCACCGGTTCGCCTGGATATCATTCAGGTGAATTACGCCAAGGCTGCCGATGTCGTTGAACTGATTAGGGCGGATGAAGAACTTATCTCCTCTCGGGGATTCGTCTCTTCAGATGCGCGTACCAACACGATCAGTGTTCGTGAAACTTCGGAAAAGCTTGATGAAATTCGCCGCCTGGTTTCGACCTGGGATGTTCCTGTTCGTCAGGTTTCCATTGAGGCTCGAATTGTAAGAGCGCAAACCAACGTTGCCGAAAATCTCGGTGTTCGTTGGGGTGGTGCCGCCTACGATGTCAGTGGTGATAACGTTTTCTCAGTGGGTGGTTCGCAGAACGCGGTTGAGGAGGCGCGTCAAGCCGCTGGTGGTACCAACAACACGATCACTTTCCCGGACGCTCTGGCGGTAGATTTGGGTGTCACCGGCCAAGGTGCTTCCTCATTTGCCATCGGTTTGGGCAGTGATGATTTTCTTGTGGACCTGGAACTCTCTGCACTGGAGAGTGACGGGCAGGCGGAAGTTGTTTCCCAGCCCCGCGTTGTTACTGCCGATCGCCAGACCGCCAAGATTAAGTCCGGTGAGGAGATCCCTTATCAAGAGGCTTCTTCCAGCGGTGCGACGTCAGTATCTTTCAAGGAAGCGGCGTTGGCTCTTGAAGTAACCCCTCAGATCACCCCGGATGACAAAATCATCATGGATCTGGTGGTTAATCAGGACTCCCGTGGTGAAGTGACCGCCGGTATTCCTGCCATCAACACTAATGAGGTAACCACTCAGGTGTTGGTTGGAAATGGCGAAACCGTCGTTCTGGGCGGTATTTTCCAGTCAGAGGTTACTACGACGACTACCAAGACTCCGTTCCTGGGTGATATTCCCTACCTCGGCCGCCTCTTCAAGCGCACCGAGCATGTTGATGAGCGTAGCGAGCTGTTGATCTTCATCACACCGAAGATCATCAAGAGCGACCTGATTCAGTAATCGGGTTGCATCCGACAAAAAAACCGCCGTGTTCCGCACGGCGGTTTTTTTGTCGGTTCATTTCCTGAAACTTATGGAAAACGTTACCCTGTGATATTCTCACGCGCCGGAATGTAGATGAGCGGAAGTTATGTCCTTGCCAAAACGAGTTGTCCTGGTCGGCCCAATGGGTGCGGGAAAAAGCACAATTGGTCGCATGCTGGCCAAAGAGCTGGGCTATCGCTTTCTCGATTCCGATCGGATTATTGAAGAGCGGTGCGGCGCCAATATTCCCTGGATCTTCGACGTAGAAGGGGAAGACGGCTTTCGGCATCGTGAAACGGCCATGTTGGCTGAACTGTCGGAATATCCACAGACAGTGCTGGCGACGGGCGGTGGCGCGGTGATGAAAGAAGAGAATCACGCGCATCTTAAACGCGATTCCGTCGTGGTGTACCTGAAAACCTCGATTGAGCAGCAAGTTGAAAGAACGAGGCGGGATCGCAATCGTCCCCTGTTGCAGAATGACGACCCCGAGGCGGTCCTTAGAAATCTGTTTGCCGTGCGGGACCCTATCTATTCGCTCTTGGCCGATGTCGTCATGTTTACTGACCGCAAGAGCCCCAGACTGGTCGTACGGCAATTGGTGAACCGGATTAATCCGAGGACACCTCGCCACAAAAGGCAAATACGTAAGGAAGGCAGAAATCATGCGTGACTCACTGCGGGAGTTGACGGTTGAGCTGGGCGATCGAAGTTACCCAATCGTTATCGGTCAGGGGCTGCTGGGTAGCTATGATCTGAGTCCCTTTGTCTCTGGTTCACAAGTCATGATCGTCACCAACGAAACGGTTGCGCCCTTGTATCTTGAGTCAGCCCGAGCCTGTTTCCCTGGAAAGCAGGTAGATACGGTTGTGCTTCCAGACGGTGAAAAATACAAGGATTGGCAGACGCTAAACCGTATCTTCGACGGTTTGCTGGGGAAGCGTCACTCCCGCAAAACCACGCTGGTTGCTTTGGGGGGTGGCGTGGTTGGGGATATGACCGGGTTTGCCGCCGCTTCCTACCAGCGTGGTGTCTCTTTTATCCAGATCCCGACGACATTGTTGTCGCAGGTGGACTCCTCGGTCGGAGGAAAGACCGGTATCAATCACCCGTTGGGCAAGAATATGATCGGTGCCTTCCACCAACCGGAAGTTGTACTGATCGATACCGACAGTCTGAGGAGCCTTTCTCCAAGGGAGGTGTCTGCTGGCCTTGCGGAAGTTATCAAGTATGGCCTGATTCGGGACACCGATTTTCTGGCCTGGCTTGAGAAAGAAATTACGTCGCTCATTGATCTGGAAACAACAGCCCTGGTGGAAGCTATCTATCGCTCATGCGCCTGCAAGGCGGACGTTGTAGCAAAAGATGAAAGAGAAGGTGGTTTACGGGCAATACTCAACCTTGGGCACACGTTTGGTCATGCCATTGAGACCTTCGCTGGATACGGCAACTGGCTGCACGGCGAGGCTGTTGGTACTGGCATGATGATGGCTGCGGATCTTTCCTTGCGCCAGGGTATGATCACCGAAGAGGATCGTGCCAGGGTTGTGCGCATTATCGAGAGAGCCAAGCTTCCGGCGCTTGCACCCACGGGGATGTCTCCCGATGATTTTCTGCGATTGATGGCAGTCGACAAGAAGAATGTGGATGGTTCGTTGCGCTTGGTCCTCCTTCGCAGGCTCGGGGATGCTGTGGTGACGGATGCGGTGGATAGGCGAGAACTGGATGCCACGCTTCGGGGCTTTTGTAGAGAAGTCTGAACAGGTATTGATCTGGGATAAAGCAGGGAATGACGGTGAACAACGAAGGACTCAATAGTCATGACGGTGGTGGTTTGTTTCCGCGACTCCAGGAGCGTTATGGGTTAAGGGCCGATCCGTTGGATATGGAAACACCCTTCTTTCCGGATGCCTCTCGCCACCACGCCCTGGAAACGCTTCGTCACCTCTGTGGTTTTGGTGACCTCGCTTTGCTTCTCACTGGTGATGTGGGGGCGGGCAAAAGTCGGTTGCTTGCGGAACTGGTGAGAAGTGAGTCTTCCCGTCTGGATTTTCATCGGGTGCCAGCTGCGGCGCTGACGAGTACTCAGGCGCTGTCACGGGCGCTGCTCGGTATTGCGCACAAGGGGTTGAATCCTGGCGAGGGTGCGCGTGACGCCATTTACGGCTTTTTCCGATGGTCTGAAATCAGGGCTCGGAAGGGGCAGCGGATGGTCCTGCTGATCGATGATGCGGATCGTGCACCCACCGAGCTACTGAGATTGTTGTTTTCTGCTTTTGAATCCGCAGATCGATCTGCGGCGGCGGTTCCTGTGTTCAGTGGCAGCGGGCGGTTGATTGAGATGCTTGGGTTGTCAGGGGACGGTGCCGGCGTGCATCAGGTTCATCTTCGCCCACTGACAAAAGAAGAAGTCGCCGCTTATCTCGAGCCCCGAATTCACCGAGCTGGTGGTAAGCCCAAGGAGTTGCTGTCGCCAGGGAAATTGTCACAATTACACAGTTTGAGTCAGGGGAGTTTTTCCCGTCTCAAGCGTGTAACACCAGCCGTATGGTTGGATATGGCATCGACCGGAGGTGGCGCCAAGCGGACGTTTTCGATGCCGATTAATCTGCGTTGGCCCGCGCTGGCCTTGGTCATACTCGCTGGTTCCTGGTGGCTTGTATCGCAGCAGTATGACGACTCTGTTGCAAGGGAGCAGTCAGAACCTGAGCCGGAAACCGTACGCAAAAGCATCACCATCGGCCCTGACAGTCCGGATATTGAACCGATTGAGACCGATGTAGAGTTGTCGGAACCGGTCGTCGAGACCAAGTTGCCCAGCGTGGAAGAATCTGATCAGGCTGTTCCAGAGCCAGAGCCCAGAGCCAGAGCCAGAGCCAGAGCCAGAGCCAGAGCCAGAGCCAGAGCCAGAGCCAGAGCCAGAGCCAGAGCCAGAGCCAGAGCCAGAGCCCGGCTTCTCTCCCTCCCGTCCATCTGCATTTGTGGATCTTGAGAGCGTAAGGGCGCGTGAAGGCTGGACAGTTCAGTTAATTGCTGGGAATCAGGAGCAAACGGTGCTGAATCTGATGGATCAGTACGAATCCATTTCCGGTATACTCTACACCCAGACCCAAAGGCAGGGGCAGGACTGGTTTGTTGGCTTCTACGGCGAGTTTTCCTCGCGTGATGAGGCCCGAAAAGCAGTTGAGCGTCTTCCCCAGGCCTTGCGGGACCAGTCTCCCTGGATCAGGCAATCACGCGATTTCTGATTTTCTGTGCCTGCCTTTTTTCGTGCTTTATTCTATAAAAACAATAACCTGACTCTCTGTTTTATGGTGTGCGCTGTCTGGCGCAGCATTCGTATTGAACGTGCTTGCCCCCTAAAATAAAAACGCTTTGGTTTGAGTACGTATTTCTACGCGTGTAAAATAGCCAGCCCCCATTTTCAGTGTCGAAGGGTGAGTTTATTGTCTGTATGCAAATAACCCTTTGATTGAAAAGCATTTCTACGCGAGAGAACGCTTATGATGACAGGTTTGTATCATCCCGACGAATTCAGGGACAACTGCGGCTTCGGTCTGATCGCCCATATGAAGGGCGAGGCCAGCCACAAGTTGTTGCAAACTGCCATCGAGTCACTGACCTGCATGACCCACCGTGGTGGTATCGCTGCAGACGGAAAGACCGGCGATGGTTGTGGCCTCCTGATCCAGAGCCCGGATGCCTTTTTGCGCAAGGCCGCCAAAGCGGAATTTGGCAAGGAGCCTGAAGAGCTGTTCGCTGTGGGCCAGGTATTCCTTAACCCGGACGAGAACAAGGCCGCTGCCGGCCGTGCTGCCGTGGAAAAGCGCCTCGCAGAGCAGGGCCTGGAAATCATGGGTTGGCGGAAGGTGCCAACGGACGACAGCTGCCTTGGGCCGATGGCGCTCGACTGTTTGCCCTGGATTGAGCAGGTGTTTGTGGTTCCCGCCGGTAAAACCGAGCAGGAATTCGCCATCTCGCTGTTTGTTGGGCGCCGCCACGCTGAGCGGGACATGGCCGATGACTCCGAATTCTATATCTGTAGCCTGTCTCACCGAACATTGGCTTACAAGGGCCTGATGATGCCGGCGGACCTGGCGAACTTCTACAAGGATCTGGGCGATCCGGACCTGCAGACCGCTATCTGTGTCTTCCACCAGCGCTTTTCCACAAACACCATGCCGCGTTGGCCGCTGGCGCAGCCGTTCCGCTATCTCGCCCACAATGGCGAGATCAATACCGTTGACGGCAACCGTAACTGGGCGATTGCCCGTGCCGCCAAATTCAGCGCACCGGAATTGCCGGACCTACAGACGCTGCAGCCGCTGGTTAACCTGACGGGCTCAGATTCCTCCAGCATGGACAATATGCTGGAAGTACTGCTGGCCGGTGGTGTCGACCTGTTCCGTGCCGTGAGAATGATGATCCCGCCTGCCTGGCAGAATGTGGATACCATGGATTCCGAGTTGCGGGCATTCTATGAGTACAACTCCATGCATATGGAACCGTGGGATGGGCCAGCCGGCCTGGTTCTCTCCGACGGTCGCTACGCCGTCTGTATGCTGGATCGGAACGGACTTCGCCCGGCTCGTTGGGTAATCACCAAAGACGACTTCATTACCCTGGCGTCCGAGATCGGCACTTACGACTATAAGCCCGAAGACGTGGTGGCCAAGGGACGTGTCGGTCCGGGGCAAATGCTTGCTATTGATACCGAGTCCGGCGAAGTCCTGCATACGAAAGACGTGGATAATCGCCTGAAGTCGGCCCAGCCCTACAAGCGCTGGCTGCGGGAGAACTCCCTGCGGGTTGAAACCACGCTGAATCAGGACACACCTGACTTCAAGCTGATGCAGTCCGACGAGCTCCATATACACCAGAAAATGTTCATGGTCTCCTACGAGGAGCGTGACCAGGTTCTGCGCCCTCTGGCTGAGAACGGCCAGGAAGCAGTAGGGTCGATGGGGGACGATACGCCCATGGCCGTGCTCTCGAGCCGTGTCAGGCACGTGGCTGACTACTTCCGTCAGAAATTTGCCCAGGTGACCAACCCGGCCATCGATCCGCTTCGGGAGTCCATCGTGATGTCCCTGGAGACGTGTATTGGCGCGGAGCGTAACGTGTTCGAGGAAACGCCGGAGCACGCTAACCGCATCATCCTGACAACGCCGGTGCTCTCGCCGGCCAAGTACCTGAAGATCGCCAACAATGATCGGCCCGGATTCGAAGTTGCTCGGATCAACATGAGCTACAGCCCGGAAATGGGGCTTGAGCAGGCTGTGCGTAACGTGTGCGACGAGGCTGAGCAGGCAGTCCGCAACGGCAAGGTGATCCTGATCCTGACCGACAAGGATCTGAAAGAGGGTGAGCTGCCGGTCAATGCCATGATGGCAACGGGCGCCGTTCACCATCACCTGGTCAAGAAAGGCCTCCGGTGTGACTCCAACATCCTGGTTGAAACCGGTTGGGCCCGCGACCCGCACCAGTTTGCTGTGTTGTTTGGCTTTGGCGCTACGGCGGTCTATCCGTACCTGGCCTACCAGGTGCTTAACGACCTGATTCGCACCGGCGAACTGATGATGGACCCCATTGATGCGAAGAACAACTATCGCAAGGGTGTCAACAAGGGCCTGCTGAAGATCCTGTCCAAGATGGGGATCTCCACCATCACCTCCTACCGGGGGGCGCAGCTATTTGAGGCGATTGGCCTGGCAGATGATGTGGTGGACCTGTGTTTCAAAGGTGTTCCCAGCCGTATCCAGGGCGCCGGCTTCTTTGATTTCCAGCAGGATCAGGAACAGCTGGCGGCGGTGGCCTGGAAGCATCGCAAGCCCATCACCCAGGGTGGCCTGTTGAAGTATGTCCACGGTCAGGAGTACCACGCTTTCAACCCGGATGTAGTGGGTAAGCTCCAGGAAGCCGTGACCAGTGGTGATTACGGGCAGTACATGGAGTACGCCGGGCTGGTAAACGAGCGCCCGGTGTCCACGCTTAGGGACCTTCTTGGGTTCCGCAAGGATATCAAGGCGATTGATCTGTCCGAGGTGGAGCCAGTGGAGAATATCTTCCCGCGCTTCGACTCGGCGGCCATGTCCTTGGGTGCGTTGTCTCCGGAGGCTCACGAAGCCCTGGCGGTAGCAATGAACACCTTGGGTGGTCGTTCCAACTCCGGTGAAGGCGGGGAAGATCCGGCCCGTTATGGCACGGAGAAACGTTCCAAGATCAAACAGGTGGCGTCTGGCCGCTTCGGCGTCACCGCTGAGTACCTGCGCAGTGCCGATGTCATGCAGATCAAGGTGGCCCAGGGTGCCAAGCCCGGTGAGGGCGGTCAGCTACCCGGTGGCAAGGTCAATGACCTGATTGCCCGCCTGCGCTACTCAGTGCCCGGTGTGACGCTGATTTCGCCACCACCGCACCACGATATTTATTCGATCGAGGATCTGGCGCAGCTGATTTTCGATCTCAAGCAAGTTAACCCGAGCGCACTGGTGTCTGTAAAGCTGGTGTCGGAGCCTGGTGTAGGCACCATCGCTGCTGGTGTGGCCAAAGCCTATGCCGATCTGATCACGGTTTCGGGCTACGACGGTGGTACAGCGGCCAGCCCGTTAACCTCCATCCGTTACGCCGGCTCGCCCTGGGAACTGGGCCTGAGTGAAACCCAGCAAGCGCTGCGCGCTAACGACCTGAGGGGCAAGATCCGTTTGCAGACGGACGGCGGTATCAAGACCGGTCTGGATGTGGTCAAGGGCGCTATTCTGGGCGCTGAAAGCTTCGGTTTCGGCACCACGCCAATGGTGGCTCTGGGTTGTAAGTATCTGCGTATCTGTCACCTGAACAACTGTGCCACCGGCGTCGCGACCCAAAACGAGCACCTGCGGGAAGAACACTTCAAAGGCACCGTTGAAATGGCGATGAACTTCTTCCGGTTCGTTGCGACCGAGACCCGAGAGTGGATGGCCAAGCTGGGCGTTCGCAACCTGGAAGAACTAGTAGGGCGTGTTGATCTGCTGGAGCGTCTGCCCGGCGACACCCCGCGCCAGAAGAAGCTGGATCTGACGCGTCTGTTGTCTAACGACCACATTCCGGCAGACAAGCCCAACACCTGTCAGGTGGAGCGCAATCATCCGTTTGATGAAGGTAAGCTTGCCGAGCAGATGGTGAAAGACACAGCGGATACGATAGCCAGCAAGGCTGGTGGTACCTGGTCCTACAGGGTTACCAACTGTGACCGGTCGATTGGTGCTCGCCTGTCCGGAGAGATTGCCCAGTTGCACGGCAACCAGGGCATGGTCTCGGCGCCCATCACTCTGGATCTGACTGGCACCGCCGGCCAGAGCTTCGGTGTCTGGAACGTGGGCGGTCTCAACCTGCTTCTGGAAGGCGATGCCAACGACTATGTCGGCAAAGGCATGACCGGTGGCAAGTTGGTTATCCGGCCACCGTCCGGAAGCGACTTTAAAACCCAGGATACCTCGATCGTAGGTAACACCTGCCTCTATGGTGCAACCGGTGGCAAACTGTTTGCCGCTGGCACCGCCGGTGAACGCTTCGGTGTTCGTAACTCCGGCGCCCATGCGGTGATAGAAGGTGTGGGCGATCACTGCTGCGAATACATGACGGGTGGTTTGGTCACAGTTCTTGGCAGCACCGGTCACAACTTCGGTGCTGGCATGACGGGTGGTTTTGCCTACGTGCTGGACTTGAACAACACCTTCGTGGACAAGTACAACCATGAGTTGGTCGAGATTCAGCGGATATCCAGCGAGGAAATGGAGTCCTACCGTAATCACCTGCGCGGTGTGGTCCGCGAGCATATTTCTGAAACCGCGAGCGAGTGGGCAGAGCATATTCTTGACAATTTCGATGACTACATTGGCCGCTTCTGGCTGGTCAAACCCAAGGCGGCGAACCTTCGCAGCCTGCTGGCCAGCACCCGGGCGCGTCCCGAGTAAAGGCGGTTGAAACAGGTAGAGGGCATTGCTGGAGAGGCTGTGCCCGCGTCGAAATTGAGTCTGATGAGAGCGTCACAATGAAAGAACGACTGAGTAACGACTTCCAGTTTGTCGAAGTAGGGCGTGTCGACCCGAAAAAAGTACCGGCAAAGAAGCGCAAAAAAGAGTTTGGTGAAATTTACCATCCATTCACCCAGGATAATGCCGCGTCGCAATCGCACCGTTGCCTGGAATGCGGCAATCCGTATTGTGAGTGGAAGTGCCCGGTACACAACTACATCCCGAACTGGCTGAAGCTGGTGTCGGAAGGCAACATCATGAGGGCAGTTGAGCTCTGTCACCAGACCAACTCCCTGCCGGAAGTCTGTGGCCGCGTTTGCCCCCAGGATCGTCTGTGTGAAGGGGCCTGTACCCTGAACGACGGCTATGGCGCAGTAACCATCGGGTCGGTGGAAAAATACATTACCGATACAGCCTTTGCTCTGGGCTGGAAGCCGGATATGTCCGCCGTCAAATGGACCGACAAAAAAGTGGCAGTGATCGGTGCTGGTCCGGCCGGCCTTGGCTGTGCTGACGTTCTGGTACGCAACGGTGTAAAGCCGGTGGTGTTTGATATTTACCCGGAAATTGGCGGCCTTCTGACCTTCGGGATCCCCGAGTTCAAGCTTGAGAAGTCGGTCATGACCCGTCGCCGCAAAGTGTTCGAGGAAATGGGCGTAGAATTCCGCCTGTCCACGGAGGTGGGCAAGGACGTGATGATGGCCGACATCCTCGAGGAGTACGACGCTGTCTTTATGGGGATGGGAACCTACACCTACATGAAAGGCGGTTTCCCGGGCGAAGATCTGCCAGGCGTCCATGATGCACTGCCCTTCCTGGTCTCGAATGTGAATCGTCGTCTTGGGTTTGAGAAAGACGCCGACGATTTTATCGACATGAAAGGCAAGCGAGTGGTTGTGCTCGGCGGCGGCGATACCGCCATGGACTGTAACCGCACCTCGATTCGTCAACAGGCAGCGAGTGTTACCTGTGCCTACCGTCGTGACGAACAGAACATGCCGGGCTCGCGCCGGGAAGTGTCCAACGCCAAGGAAGAAGGCGTTAAGTTCATGTTCAACCGTCAACCGATCGCCATTATTGGCGAAGACCGGGTTGAGGGAGTCAAGGTGGTTCAGACTCGCCTCGGCGAGCCCGACGAAAACGGCCGCCGTCGTCCGGAAGTGGTCGCTGGCAGTGAGGAAGTGATTCCGGCCGATGCAGTTCTGGTGGCCTTCGGATTCCGTCCGAGCCCGGCCGACTGGTTTGACGAGTTGAAGGTAAACACCGACGACTCTGGCCGTGTCAGCGCTCCGGAGGAAGTGGAGTTCGGCTTCCAGACCAGCAATCCCAAGATATTTGCCGGTGGCGATATGGTCCGTGGTTCGGATCTGGTCGTAACGGCTATCTGGGAGGGTCGCCAGGCGGCGGAAGGTATCATGGATTACCTGGATATCTGACAGCCCCCGGTTTCATCCGGGTTGGAAGGGCGGCTTGCGGACGGCGGGCCGCCCTTTTTTATTGCCACAAACCGGGTATCATTGCCCTCCTAAACTTTGACAGACAGCAGACTGGGAATGCTATGACCGAGCTGAAAAATGACCGTTTCCTGCGTGCGCTGATGCGTCAGCCCGTTGATCGCACGCCAGTGTGGATGATGCGCCAGGCAGGTCGATACCTGCCGGAATACCGAGCGACTCGGGCCAAAGCCGGAGACTTTCTCAGTCTGTGCAAAAACACACCGCTGGCCTGTGAAGTGACGTTACAGCCGTTGGAGCGGTTCCCGCTGGACGCTGCCATCCTGTTTTCAGACATCCTCACCATTCCTGATGCGCTGGGGCTTGGCCTGTACTTCGAAACTGGCGAGGGCCCGAAATTCCGTAACACTGTCCGCTCCGCTGCCGACGTAGCCGCGTTGCCCAAAATCAATGCGGAAGTAGACCTGGACTACGTGATGAATGCCGTGTCCACCATCCGTGGCGCACTTAATGGCAGCGTTCCGCTGATCGGCTTCTCTGGCAGTCCCTGGACGCTTGCCACGTACATGATTGAAGGTGGTTCCTCCAAGGACTTCCGCGAGGCCAAGAAGCTGATGTACGGCCAGCCGGAGGTGATGCATCAGTTGCTGGACCATTTGGCGGATTCGGTGATTGATTACCTGAACGGACAGATTCGAGCCGGCGCCCAGGCGGTCCAGATCTTCGATACCTGGGGCGGCGTGCTGAGTAGTTGGGCGTATCAGGAGTTTTCCCTCAACTACATGAAAAAAATCGTCGCCGGCCTGATTCGAGAGAACGACGGGCGTCGCGTACCCGTTATCCTGTTCACAAAGAATGGCGGCCAGTGGCTGGAGTCGATAGCGGAATCCGGTGCTGACGCGGTCGGTCTGGACTGGACAACGGACATTGGCAAAGCCCGTGCTCGCATTGGCGATCAGGTTGCCCTGCAGGGCAACATGGATCCGGCCATGCTTTACGCGCCGCCGGAGCGGATTCGCCAGGAAGTGGCCGATATCCTGTCCCGCTACGGCACCGGCCCGGGCCATATCTTCAACCTCGGGCACGGCATTACCCCGGACGTTGATCCGGAGCATGCCGGAGCGTTTATTCGCGCGGTGACTGAGCTGAGTCCGGAGTATCACCAGTAAGATTGATATCTTGGGGTTTCGGGCGGTTGTTGGGCCTTTCCAAAACACGCCCGTAAATACGTCCATGTAGGGCTCGGTCGCGCCATCCCTGGCGCTCAACGGTTTTGGAAAGCCCCAACAACCGCCCTCTGTCCGGCTTCTGCGTTAACGCTCCGCAGAGCCACTGTTTGGTGTTAGCGCTAGATAGAAGCTTCTGTGCGGTCTATAGTCATAACAGACGAGACCGGTCAACAGGAGTAACCCTTGCCAACCAAAGCCCCCGAAAAACGCCGCTTCCACAGAATCTCCTTCGATGCCGAATGCGAACTGCATTGGCAGGACGAAGTGTGGGTGAGTGAGGTGTTGGATATTTCACTGAAGGGTGTACTGGTAAAGCGGCCGTTGGAGTGGAGGGTTCCGCTGAAGCAGCCTTGCGAAGTGATCATCCATCTCGACGATCACGAAACCGGGATCGTGATGGCGGTGGAGTTACGGCACATTGAGGAAGAGCGGTTGGGGTTCAAATGCCAATATATCGATCTTGAAAGTGCGACCCACCTAAAACGCCTGGTGGAACTGAATCTGGGGGACCAAGCGTTATTGGAGAGGGAGTTTGCACATCTGATTGATTGAGGCTAGGGATTTCCGGAGGTAACTGCGAAGCTGGTAGGCAGGATTGGAAGGGCCTTTCCAAAAATGTGCGGAGCCATGGATGGCGGAGCCCAAGCGCACATGGATGTGCTTGAAGCGTTTTTTGGAAAGGCCCTTCCAATCCTGCCTGGCACCAAAAAACCAGGCTAGAAACCAAGTCTCAAAGCTCCTCCAAAGCCGACAACGCATCACTAAGCTTGGTCACGGGAATAACCTTCATCCCCTCAATAGCCTTACGAGGCGCATTAGACTTAGGCACCAAAGCGCGGGTAAACCCATGCTTGGCAGCTTCGTAAATGCGCTCTTGGCCACTGGGCACCGGCCGAATCTCACCAGAAAGGCCAACCTCACCGAAGATCACCAGATCCTGAGGCAGGGCACGGTCGCGGAAGGACGACACGATGGCCGCAAGCAGCGCCAAATCCGCACTGGTCTCGTTAACCTTCACGCCGCCCACCACATTCACAAACACATCCTGATCCGACACATGCATGCCACCATGGCGATGCAGCACCGCCAGCAGCATCGCCAGCCGGTTCTGATCCAGGCCCACAGCAACGCGTCTCGGATATCCCCCCTGGGCCATATCCACCAGCGCCTGAATCTCCACCAGCATAGGCCGAGTGCCTTCCCAGACCACCATCACCACGCTGCCGGGAGCTGCCTCCTCGCCGCGGTTCAGGAAGATGGCACTGGGGTTCTTCACTTCCTTCAGGCCCTGTTCCAGCATCGCAAACACGCCCAACTCGTTAACCGCGCCAAAGCGGTTCTTGATGCCCCTCAGGGTGCGGTAACGGCTATCGCTGGAGCCTTCCAGCAGGATGGAGCAGTCGATCATATGCTCCAGTACTTTCGGCCCAGCCAGGCTGCCATCCTTGGTAACGTGGCCCACCAGGAATAGAATAGTGCCGGTCTGCTTGGCAAAGCGGGTCAGGTAAGCTGCGCTTTCGCGAACCTGGGAGACACTGCCTGGAGCGGATTCCGACTCGGCGACATGCATAACCTGGATACTGTCCACCACCAAAATGCGCGGCTTTTCAGCCTCGGCAACCTGCATGACCCGCTCGACACTCGTTTCCGAGAGCATCTTCAGGTCTTTGGTGGGCAGCCCCAGGCGCTTGGCGCGCATGGCGACCTGTTGCAGCGATTCCTCGCCTGTGACGTACAGGGCTGGAACGCTGGACGCCAGGTGGCAGACCGCCTGAAGCAAGAGGGTGCTCTTACCAGCGCCAGGATGGCCGCCCATCAGGATGGCGGAACCTTCCACAAGCCCGCCGCCCAGAACGCGGTCAAACTCCTGCATGCCGGAGCTGATGCGCGGCTGTTCGGCAAGGCTGACGTCGTCAAGGCTTTTTACCTCTGAGAGACTGCCCGCAAAGCCCTCAAAGCGGGCGCCGCGGGCACCCTTGGCGTTGCCGCCACTGATGCCGCGGACCTCGCTGATCGTATTCCAGGCCTGGCAGGCGGTGCATTGCCCCTGCCACTTTGAATAATCTGCGCCGCATTCGGAGCAGACATAGGCGGTTTTTGCTTTTGCCATCAGGCCAGCTTCTTATACTTCATGCGCTGGGGCACCATGGCAGAGTCGCCCTTCCGCTTCTTGTGATCCTCATCGTATTCGCTGAAGTTGCCTTCGAAGTAGACCACTTCACCGTCGTCCTCAAACGCCAGGATGTGAGTGGCCACACGGTCCAGGAACCAGCGGTCGTGCGAGATCACCAAAGCGGAGCCTGGGAAGTTGAGCAGGGCTTCCTCCAGGGCACGCAGGGTTTCCACGTCGAGATCGTTGGTCGGTTCGTCCAACAGCAGCACGTTGCCACCTTCCTTGAGCAGTTTCGCCAGGTGCAGGCGGTTGCGTTCACCGCCCGACAAGTCGGCCACACGCTTCTGCTGGTCGGAGCCCTTGAAGTTGAAACGACCTACATAGGCTCGTGACGGGGTTTCGTAGTTACCGATCTTGATAATATCGTTGCCGTCGCTGAGCTCTTCCCAGACGGTGTTGTCGCCGTTCAGGTCCCGCATCTGGTCCACGTAGGCCAGTTTTACGGTTTCACCGACTGTGATGGTGCCGGAATCGGGCTTGTCGTAGTCGCCGATCATCCGGAACAGCGTGGACTTGCCCGCGCCGTTGCCACCGATGATGCCAACGATCGCACCCGGGGGCACACTGAGCGAGACGTCTTCGTAGAGCAGGCGGTCATCGAAGGACTTGCTGATGCCATCGATCTCAATCACCTTGTCACCCAGGCGAGGGCCAGGTGGGATGTATAGTTCGTTAGTTTCGTTGCGCTTCTGGAATTCCTGGGAGCTCATTTCTTCGAAGCGGGCCAGGCGGGCCTTGCTCTTGGACTGGCGGCCCTTGGCGTTACTGCGCACCCATTCCAGCTCGTGCTTGATGGTCTTCTGGCGAGACGCTTCCTGTTTGGCTTCAACTTCCAGGCGTTTTTCCTTGTTCTCCAGCCATTGGCTGTAGTTGCCCTCAAACGGAATGCCCTGACCACGATCCAGCTCCAGAATCCAGCCGGCCACGTTGTCCAGGAAGTAGCGGTCGTGGGTGATGGCAACCACGGTGCCGGTGTAGTCGTGCAGGAAGCGTTCCAACCAGGCTACAGATTCGGCATCCAGGTGGTTGGTGGGCTCGTCCAGCAACAGCATGTCCGGGCTGGACAGCAGCAGACGGCAAAGCGCCACGCGGCGGCGCTCACCGCCGGAGAGGTTTTTTACCATGGCGTCCCAGGCCGGCAGGCGAAGGGCATCGGCCGCCACTTCCATCTTGCGCTCAATATCGTGGCCGTCGGAAGCCTGTATAAAGGCTTCCAGTTCGCCCTGTTTCTTGGCGAGGGCATCAAAGTCGGCATCCGGCTCGGCATAGGCGGCATAGACCTGATCCAGCTCCGCCAGTGCGTCATGGACGCCCGAGACCGCCTCATCGACGATTTCCTTGACGGTCTTGGCGTCGTCCAGTTCCGGTTCCTGGGGCAGGTAGCCGACGTTGATGCCGGGTTGGGGGCGGGCCTCACCAATGTAATCCTGGTCGATACCGGCCATAATACGTAGCAACGTAGATTTACCAGCGCCGTTCAGGCCCAGTACGCCGATTTTCGCGCCTGGGAAAAAGCTCAGGGAAATGTCTTTGAGGATTTCACGCTTGGGCGGAACCACCTTGCCCACGCGGTTCATGGTGTATACGTATTGCGCCATGTGTCGGAATCCTTCTTGCGAGTGTAAGTGTCGGAATTACTGATGGTGTCTGACTAAGGCCGTCGGTCAGGGCGATCCGGGATCGTCAAAATCAAGGATGATTTTGTCGAGCGTACAGGGACGTATTCACAGCGTATCCCGGATCGCCCTGACCGATGGCCGTAACGCCAATAGCTAGTAGCCGCAACCAATGAATATTGACCGAGTAAGGTATCGAAACCAACCGGGGATAGCAATTGAGCAAAAAGCGCAGGCGGCGGCGTGTCGGTATCTGCGGACGGCATAAAGGGTGATTTTTTACCCATTTGTAAGATAGAATAGCGGCCCATTTTTTCGGGCAGCTAAGCACATAGGGGCAGCGCATCCATGTTTAATCGTGATATGAAAATCGCCGGTTTTGACGACGAGCTCTGGAACGCCATTCAGGCGGAAGAGAAACGCCAGGAGGCTCATATCGAGCTGATCGCGTCTGAGAACTATACCAGTCCCCGGGTGATGGAAGCCCAGGGTAGTGCGCTGACCAATAAGTATGCCGAAGGCTATCCCGGCAAACGTTATTACGGCGGCTGTGAGTTTGTCGACATCGCCGAGGACCTGGCCATCAGCCGGGCCAAAGAACTGTTTGGTGCTGCCTACGCCAATGTGCAGCCGCATTCCGGCTCACAGGCCAACTCTGCCGTATTCATGGCGCTGCTCAAGCCGGGTGATACGGTTCTGGGCATGAGCCTGGCCCATGGTGGGCACCTGACCCATGGTGCCAGCGTCAACTTCTCCGGCAAGATCTACAACGCCGTCCAGTATGGCCTTAACCCGGACACGGGGCTGATCGATTACGATGAGGTGGAAAGCCTTGCCGTTGAGCACAAACCCAAGATGATCATCGCCGGTTTCTCAGCCTACTCCCAGGAGCTGGACTTTGCCCGATTCCGCGCGATTGCCGATAAGGTTGGCGCCTACCTGTTTGTGGACATGGCCCACGTGGCAGGTCTAGTGGCTGCTGGTGTTTATCCAGACCCGATACCTCATGCCCACGTGGTTGCGACGACTACCCATAAGACCCTGCGTGGCCCCCGTGGTGGTTTGATCCTGGCCTGTGACGATGCCGACTTGCAGAAGAAACTTAACTCCGCTGTATTCCCTGGCGGCCAGGGCGGCCCCTTGATGCACGTTATTGCTGCCAAGGCGATTTGTTTCAAGGAAGCCATGAGCGACGAGTTCAAGGTGTATCAGAAACAGGTGATCAAGAATGCCAAGGCCATGGCTGAGGTGTTTGTCTCCCGCGGATTCGATGTGATTTCCGGTGGTACAGAGAATCACCTGTTCCTGGTCAGCCTGATCAAGCAGGACATCACCGGTAAGGATGCAGACGCAGCCCTGGGCCGAGCGCACATCACCGTGAACAAGAACGCAGTACCTAACGATCCGCGTTCGCCGTTCGTAACCTCCGGCCTGCGCATCGGTACGCCCGCGGTGACCACTCGTGGTTTCGGGGAGTCCGAGTGTCGTGATCTGGCTGGCTGGATGTGCGATATCCTGGATAGCCTGGAAGATGAATCCGTTAATGACCGGGTTCGTGAGCAGGTTGAAGGCCTGTGTTCGCGGTTCCCGGTTTACGCCGGCTAAATAGCCTGATTGCGCCCTCGGGCAGGCCTTTTTGCCTGGCCCGATGGTTTGCAGGAGCTTCTGAGTATGCATTGTCCTTTCTGTGGTGAAGCGGATACCAAGGTAATCGACTCCCGGCTGGTGGCCGAGGGTGATCAGGTGCGTCGCCGCAGGGAGTGTCTGTCCTGCCGTGAGCGTTTTACAACGTTCGAGTCGGCTGAGCTTGTGATGCCTCGAGTGGTCAAGCAGGACGGCACCCGTCAGCCTTTCGATGAGGAAAAGCTCCGGGCCGGTCTGATGAAAGCCCTGGAGAAGCGTCCGGTGAGCATCGAGGAAATTGAGGCGGCACTGAATCGCATCCGATTCCGGTTGCGGGCGACCGGCGAGCGTGAGGTCAAGTCCATGCAACTCGGTGAAGAAGTGATGACGGAGTTGCGTCAATTGGACAAAGTGGCCTACGTGCGCTTCGCGTCGGTGTACCGCAGCTTTCAGGACGTCAACGAGTTCAAGGAAGAGATCGAGCGCCTTTCAGCGACCTCGGGCGAAGACCCGGTGGATGTAGCCAAGGCCCTGGCGGATAACCATTCTTCCGAAGGGCAGGCATGATCGACGCTCAGGACACGGCGTTTATGGCACGGGCGGTGCAGCTTGCATGGCGTGGTCGCTATTCGACGCATCCCAACCCGCGGGTGGGGTGCGTCATCGCCCGAGGCAGCAAGATTTTGGGCGAAGGCTGGCATGAGCGAGCGGGCGAGGCTCACGCAGAAGCGCGTGCACTCAGCCTGGCTGGGCCGGATGCCCGTGGCGCAACGGCCTATGTCACGCTGGAGCCCTGCAGTCATTTTGGCCGTACACCGCCTTGTGCCAAAGCGCTGATAGAAGCGGGCATCGCCCATGTGTTTGCGGCGACCAAGGATCCCAATCCCTCGGTATCCGGTCGCGGCCTGGATATGCTCCGTGAGGCAGGCATTCGTGTAACGGAAGGCCTACTGGCGGAAGAGGCCGTGCGATTGAATCCCGGCTTTATGAAGCGAATGAACGTTGGCAGGCCCTATGTCCGGCTTAAAATGGCTGCGAGCCTTGACGGCAGGACGGCCATGGCCTCCGGCGAAAGTCAGTGGATTACCGGCTCGGAGTCCCGCCGCGATGTCCAGCGTCTCAGGGCCATCAGCGATGCCATTCTGACAGGGGTGGGGACGGTTCTCGCTGACAATCCTTCACTGACCGTTCGTCGGACTGAATTGGGTGACATTGGTGACGCCACGGAGCCGTCCCGCCAGCCCCTGCGCGTGATCGCGGACCGGGACGCGCGTACGCCCCCGGGCGCTACGATCCTGCAGGGTGGCAATGTCCAGGTGTATTGCGCCTCCCCAACACTGGCAACCGCGCCGGCACAGGACCTTGCCGCGTTGGGCGTGGGCCTGACGGGTGTGGCCTGGAAGGATAATGGAATTGATGTTCGCGAGTTGCTCGACTCACTGGGGGAGTTGGGCATCAACGAATTGTTGGTGGAAGCTGGTCCAACGCTGGCCGGTACATTTATCAGCGAGCGTCTGGTAGATGAGCTATGGCTCTACCAGGCGCCGGTGTTCCTGGGCAGCACTGGCCGGCCCACGGCCAATCTGCCACTGGAATCCATGGCGGATAAGGTGCAATGGAAAGTGCTGGATCGCCGTCAGCTGGGCGAGGACCAGCGATTGATCCTCGCGCCGGGGTAACGGTTACTAAATTCATGGCTGCCGGCACCGACACTCGGGCGGACAGGCCAACAGGATGCAAATACGGTATGGCACTGAATAGCATTAAAGACATTATCGACGATATCCGTCAGGGCAAGATGGTTATCCTGATGGACGATGAGGACCGGGAAAACGAAGGTGACCTGGTGATGGCCGCAGAGCACTGTACGCCAGAGGCTATCAACTTCATGGCCCGCTTCGGTCGTGGGCTGATTTGCATGCCGATGACGCGCCATCGTTGCGAACAGCTTGGCCTGCCGTTGATGGTGCAGCAGAATGCATCGGGTTTTGGCACCAAGTTCACCCTTTCCATTGAGGCGACTGAAGGCGTAACGACGGGTATCTCTGCCGCCGACCGTGCGCGAACTGTCCAGGCTGCTGTTGCCCGCGATGCAAAAGCGTCTGACCTGGTTCAGCCAGGCCATATTTTCCCACTGATGTCGGACCCGGGCGGGGTGCTCAGCCGAGCCGGCCATACCGAAGCATCCTGTGATCTGGCAGCCCTCGCCGGCTGCGAGCCTGCCGGCGTGATCTGCGAAATCATGAATGACGATGGGTCCATGGCCCGCCGTGAAGATCTGGAAAAATTTGCCGAAACTCACGACCTGAAGATCGGCACGATTGCGGATCTGATCCACTATCGGACATTGAACGAGCGCACCATTGAGTGCGTTGAGCAGTACGACCTGGATACCGAGTACGGTGTATTCAACTTGCGCACCTATCGCGACAATATCCAGGGTTCCACCCATCTGGCCATGGTGATGGGGGATATTGCGGCCGAGGACCCGGTGCTGGTGCGTGTGCACATCACCGATACTCTGCGTGACCTGCTTGGTGCCCGCCGCGCCGATTCCCGTAGCTGGCCATTGCATCATGCTCTGGAGAAGGTGGCGAGTGAAGGTCGCGGCGTCGTTGTCCTGCTCAATAGCGCCGAAGACAGCTACAATCTTGAAGATCGTATCCACGAATTTTTCGAGCAGGATAAAAAGTCCGCGGGTAAGGGCAGCTCCGGTGTCTATTTTACCGTTGGTACCGGCTCACAGATTCTGAGGGATCTCGGTGTTGGCAAAATGCGCCTGCTGAGCCCGCCCATCAAGTTTTCTGCCATTTCCGGGTTCGAGCTGGAAGTTGTGGAATACGTGCCCTACACACCCGAATAATGAACCCCGGCAGGCCCGTATCGTAACGGCGGGGCTGCCAAGAAGGAGCCATGCATGGCAGACATTAAAGTAATAGAAGGCGATTTCACTCACTGCAGCGGTAAATACGCACTGGTTGTCGGTCGTTTCAACGGTTTTGTGGTTGAGAGCCTGGTGGAGGGTGCGGTTGATACCCTGCGTCGTCACGGTATCGCCGATTCCGATATCACGATTGTACGGGTTCCCGGCGCCTATGAGATGCCGCTTGCGGTCAAGCGTGTGGCGGAAACCGGCAACCACGATGCGATTGTTGCGCTGGGTGCGGTTATTCGGGGTGGTACACCACATTTCGACTATGTGGCAGGCGAAGCCTCCAGCGGTCTGGGTGCGGTTAGTCTCGAAACGGATGTGCCGGTGACGTTCGGCGTGTTAACGGTCGATTCCATCGAGCAGGCAATCGAGCGGGCCGGTACCAAAGCCGGTAACAAAGGCGCCGAAGCGGCGATTACGGCCCTGGAAATGGTCAGCCTCTTCAAAAAGCTGGGTGAATAATGAGCGCATCGGAAGACAGTGCCGCGCAACCGGCCCCCGCGGGCCAACCTAAGGCAGGCGATAGACGCAGAGCCCGGGCTCTTGCGATGCAAGGCCTTTACCAGCGCCACTTCAGCAAGAGCTCGATCACCGATATCGAATCCGAATTCATCGTCGACAACGACATGTCGAAGGTAGATGCGGCCTATTTCCGCGATCTCCTCCGGGGGGTTCACCGGGAGCAGGCTGAGTTAGACCGTCTACTGGAGCCATTCCTCGATCGCCCGATCCATGAGGTGGATGCCATTGAGCTGGCGATCGTACGCCTGGGCGCGTACGAGCTCAAACATCGCCTGGACGTTCCATACAAGGTGGTGATCAACGAAGGCATCGAGATGGCCAAGAGGTTTGGTGGCACCGAAGGTCATAAGTTCGTCAACAGCCTTCTGGACAAGCTCAGTCACCGACTGCGACTGGCTGAGACCCGTCCCCGCTAAGTGATGGGTGAATTCGAGCTGATCCGCCGTTATTTCTTCCCCATCGCCGAGGTCGGAAATGCCTCCTCGGTTCTGCTGGGCCCCGGTGACGACTGCGCCATTCAGCGTGTTGAGCCAGGCCTGGACCTGGTCTTTTCGGTGGACGCCCTGGTCGAGGGCGTGCATTTTCCCCACCACTACGATCCTGAAAAGCTGGGCTGGCGAAGCCTTGCCGTGGCTGCGAGTGATCTCGCCGCCATGGGGGCCGATCCGGTGTGTTTTACCCTCGCGTTGACCCTTCCCGATGCTGATCCAGACTGGCTGAGCGCCTATGCCTACGGATTGGCAAGTGCGGCCAGACGCTTTGGGCTGTCGCTGGCTGGCGGCGACACCACGCGTGGCCCACTGACCCTGAGCGTGCAGGTTCACGGTACGGTACCGAAAGGTGGGGCCATCTTGAGGTCTGGAGCCCAGGTGGGAGATTACATTTGTGTTTCCGGTATGCTGGGAGAGGCTGGAGCGGCATTGGATCACCTTGAGAATAATGATCCCGGGCCGGACGTGCAGGCGGTTCTGCGAAGGTACCATTTTCCAGAGCCCAGGCTTGTGCTTGGCAGGGCTCTTCGGGGATACGCCACTGCAGCGGTGGATGTATCTGACGGTCTGGTGGCAGACCTGGGACATATCCTCGAGGCCTCTGGAGTTGCAGGCAGTATCGATGCGAGTCGGTTGCCACTGTCGCAACACCTGAAGCGCCTTGTGGGTCAGAATGCTGCCGGCCTGGCGTTGAACGCCGGGGACGATTACGAGTTATGCGTTACCCTGCCTCCGCAGGTTTGGGCTAGTCTCCCCGAGGATGTCCGGCGGGAGTTGACCGTTATTGGCGAGGTCGTTGCCGGGGAGGGTGTAACCATTGACTGGGGTGACCATATCGAGAGCCTGTCAGCGGGAGGATACGACCATTTCAGGAACTGATTCATGAGCAGCGACGATAACCTCCAGGAACCCGAGCTCACTGAAGCACTGCTGCCGCCAGGGTTTCTCCGTAATCCGGTCCACCTGTTGGCGTTTGGGTTTGGCAGCGGTACAGCGGCCAGGGCGCCTGGTACCTGGGGCAGTCTTGCAGCGATTCCCGCCTGGTTCTGTTTTGCCTGGTTGCCACCCGTGGCTTACTGGGGAATTGTCCTGCTGGCCTTCGTGATTGGGATCTGGTTGTGTGGCAAGACGGCAGCCGATCTCAAGGTCCACGATCATGGGGGGATCGTTTGGGACGAGTTTGTGGGCATGTGGATCGCGCTGGGACTCATCCCGGACAACATTTACGGCATTCTGATGGCTTTCACGTTGTTTCGGCTTTTCGATGTGCTCAAACCCTGGCCGATTAGTTGGTTGGATGAGTACTTGCCGGGCGGGCTGGGTATCATGGTGGACGATGTCGTGGCGGGTTTCATGGCGTTACTGTGCCTGCTCGCCATTGACCGGTGGTTGATGCCGATCATTGTCTGAGCATCGCTATGAGACTGGAGGACAGTCCCTATCAGTGGACCTGTTGCTCTTCCGGAAGAAGTCGCACTACATGCAGGAAACGCCTGAGGCCAGTTTCTGCGCGTTGCCGGGAGGCAAAAGGACCGCTGTCGAAGCCCTCCCGGGTGGTGAAATACCACTTGCTCCCGACGCAGAAGAACCGACTGCTTCGGAACGGTGCGGGGCCGTTTTCTCCGGACCGACGTTGGGTATCCATGTTGTCTCCTGAGCCCTTCAGTGCATTTGTGACACGTGTGGGCGCTATTTCAATTCTATGACTGTTTAAAATTAAATCAATTCCTGCCGAATTCAACATTTTTTTACATTTTTTGGGTAGACTTGATGCCTTCCCCGTAACCGGAGTGTCATCGGGTTACTGTAAACAGGCTGCATGTCTTGCCCTTGGCTCGGCCACTCTTCAAAATGCCTTTCAACCACAAGTGATTATCCGCCGGTGAAAGCTGGCGAACAGCACAAGGATATAGCATGAGTATCTATCACGTTTTAGTCTTTTTCAAGAAAGTACGATTCAGTGCAATGGCCCTTGTTGCCATGGTTTTGCTGGCGGGATGCAGCTCTACCATGAGCAACGTCCAAACCTGGGAGGGGGACGCCGTGGATTCCTCGCAGGCCGCCGTCCTCGAGTCCCCGGGTGAAATCCGGGTGCAGCAGGTGAATGGTCGCAAACTCGGTAACTTTCTAATGGATGACCTGGCCCTGAATTACGAGCTTTTACCGGGCGAAAATCAGGTTGTGTTTACCTATAAGACCATCTGGGCCAAGAGCGGCGTGGTCCGCAATGGCGAATCCAAAGTGCACGTTGTTGAAACTGCGCCCCAGGCAGTGATGATCAATGCGCAAGCGGGTGATACCTACCGTTTCAGTTTCGAGCCTCCCGCCAACAAAAGCGATGCCGAGGCTTTCGCCAATAATTTCACTGCTGATGTGGTTGATGGGTCCGGTAATGTTGTAGCCACCGCCAGCGCCTGGGATGGCCAACCTGCCGGCACTCGAACTGCTGCAAGGGCGCCGGTCGGCTCTGGTGGCGAAGGAGAAAGTGTCGGAGGCGCGAGCGCCGACTCGATGGGTACTCTGGGTGAGCTCAAGTCGCTTTGGGGTCAGGCCAATGAGGAAGAGCGACGGGCGTTCCTGCGTTGGGCCTTCGAGTAACCCGCAATCCTGACGGGCGGCGGCTCCGCCTGCCGCTCGCCATTGCCGTTCAGTTACGAAATCGCCTGAACGTTTTCCGCAGAGCACCTTCCATGACGTTCAGTGCCTCGTCAGTCAGAGTCGGGTGACTGTCGGGGTATTCGCGCGTGTCTTCTTCATACGGCGGCAAAGTCTCAGCCGCCGATTCGATTGATTTCAGGCTGTTTTCAAGCAGTTCCGGCAGTGAGTCGCCGTCAGCCACTACGTCGGGGCACAGGGTGAAATTGATCGTCAGACTGCCCTGATAGCTCACTGCAACAATCACCAATCCCATGCTGTCGAACAGGGGGGCGGAGTTGAACTGCCGCACCAACCGTGAACCTTGTAAGTACAGCGGCACTTGTGGCCCGGGTACGTTGGTGATCGGGAGGTTGAATACCGGCTGGTATCGTTGCGCAATCTGCAGTTCGGAATACAGTCTTGCGGAGAGTGCCAGCATGGTGGAGGGCAGGAGCTCTGTCAGCCTGTCTGCCGCAATGGCTTCACGGTAGGGTTCGGATTCCACCGCATTCCAGTGTATCCGCCGAATTCGCTCAGCGGGATTGGGCTCGGTGGTGGCCAGGTCCAGTAACATGGCGGACATCTGGTTGCCGGTGGCCTTGCGAAGGCTGCTTGAACGCACGGAAATGGGTGTCATCGCTACCAGAGAGCGTTCCGTTGTGGCATTGCTCTTGTCCAGGTATCGACTTAAGGTTTCAGCGCATAGGCCGAGGACGACGTCGTTCAGGGTTACATCACCGAGTGTTGCCTTGATGGCCTTGAGCCTGGACAGGTCCAGGCTGGCGGAAACGATCTTGCGGTTGGCGGTAATCTGGCGGTTAAACGGGCTGTGAGGTGCGGAAAACAGGGGGAACGGCAACGGCAGCTTTCGCATCTGCTTTTGTATAAGCCCGCGAGCAGTGGCTTCGGCCGCACTTATGGCGAGGGACGTCATTTGCAAGGGTTTGCGTAGCAGATTTGCACCGGTCTGGAGAATGACCCTTTCTTCGGACGGTTCCGGCTGTGGGTACCAGGGTCGCGGTGTTTCTATCGCTCTCGCCTTCGGTGAATATTCCAGAAGTTTGCCAATGATTTCCTCGCCACTGAACGCATCAATGGCGGCATGATGCAGTTTTACGATGAGCGCGAAACTCTTGCTGTCTACATCGTCGTCGAGTTGGAATCCGTCGACGAACGTGATGTGCCATAACGGGCGATCCCGTTTGAGCGGTTCTTCCAGAATTCGCGAGGCCAGCCCCATCAGGCTGTCGACTTTGCCGTGGTTGCCGAGGTTCACATAAGCCAGGTGCCGCTCAATACTGAAGTCTGGATCGTCAATCCAGTAGGGGCGCCCCAGCCGCAAGGGTATTTCCTTCAGGCGCTGGCGGAAGAGGGGGACCACGTGGAGCCGGCTTCGCAGATAGGCGACGAAGGTGCTGAAGGCCAGGGGTTTGTCGCGTTCTCGGGCATCAAAAAGATAGATGCCGCCAATGTGCATGGGGGCGGTTTCCGACTCCAGATACAGGAATGAGGCATCCAGCTCCGACAGCTGCCGCATGGTTTGAGCTCCGTTCACAGGTTCTTGCGTGGGGGCAGTATAAACGACTGCGCCACTATTCTGTTGGCCGTTTTGCCCCGGAGGCCTGTGTTGTGAAGTCAGGACTATTTTGGGCGATCATTCAGGGCTGCAGCCAGGCAGCAATGTCTGGAGAGTCTCCCAGCTTTTCCCAGAACCACATCAGAGCCTTGCCCTGGTCCTCGGCGTGGCGGGCCAGGTGAAGCTGGATAGCCTGCCTGGGTTCGTGGACTTTGAGTGCTATCAAACGGCCATTCGCCAGTTGATCTCGCACCCGTGCTTCCGGGAGCCAACCGACGGCAAGGCCGGTTTCTTGTACGGCGATCTTCTGGTCGATATTGGCAACGGTCACGGTTCGCTGGCGGCGGAATATGCCGGCGTGGCCGGGGGGCAAGGAGCGGGAAGTATCTGCAGCTACTGCTGCGGGGAAGCGAGCAATATCCTCCTCCTTTAATGGCTGAGAGGCCCTTGTCAGAGGGTGGTCCGGTGCTACTGCGTAGACGAACGTCATGTTTCCCAATGGTTTTGTGGTGAAAGAGCCTGCAGGTTTGCTCACCTGATCGGCGCCAACAACCAGATCAATTCGTCGGCTTTGCAGCGCATCCCAGGAGCCGGCGAAGACTTCTTCCACCAGTTGCACTTCCACCGGCACGCCGAGTTCGTAAAACTCTTTTACGGCGGGAAACAGGCACTCGGCCGGTAGCAGGGAGTTGAATCCGATTCGCAGTCGGGTTTCCCAGCCCTGGGCCACCTGGCGGGTGGTGTGGGCCAGGTTTTCAGCAGCTTCCAGCAGGGTGCGGCCCTCTTCCAGCAAATAGCGCCCGGCTGGGGTGAGGGCTGCTCGGTGGCCGGTGCGGTCGAAGATGGCGACGTTGAGGTCTTCTTCGAGTTTCTGGACGGTGTAGCTGATTGCCGAAGGGACGCGGAAGAGTTCGTTGGCGGCGCCGGCAAAGCTGCCTTTGCGGTCGATGGCATCGAGGACTTTGAGGGCGTCTATGGTGATGGCTGTGTGCATGTTCGAATTATCTGAATGTGTTGGCCAGAATTGATTGTTTGAGAGCGTAGCAGGGTGGCCGGTATTCTTCCTGTTAAAGATGTAAGGCTTATTCAGAAATTTGAAGGCTCGGAGTCAGATCACGCCAGGGATGCGTCGTAAAAACACGCCGTAAACCCATCCCTGGGGGATCGGCATTGCCATCCTTGGCAATGCACGGTTTTTACAACCCATCCCTGACGCGATCACAAACTATCGCAGCCGCCTTCTCAAAACATAAGGTTCAGGAGTATAGGGTTATGGGACTTCTCGTCGACGGCAAATGGCATGATCAGTGGTACGACACCTCGAAAACCGGCGGCAAGTTTGAGCGTGAGGCCGCCCGGTTCCGGAACTGGGTCACGGCGGATGGCTCGCCGGGGCCCGCCGGGGAGGGCGGTTTTCCGGCGGAGTCAGGCCGGTATCACCTGTATGTGTCGATGGCGTGTCCCTGGGCCCATCGGACGTTGATTTTCCGGGCACTGAAGGGGCTGGAGAAGCATATCTCGGTGTCGGTTGTGCATCCGGATATGCTGGAGAATGGCTGGGAGTTCCGACCGGATGAAGAGGCGCATCGGGACTCGGCCAATGGTAAGCGCTTCATGTACGAGGTGTATCTGAAAGCGGCGCCCGATTATTCCGGGCGGGTGACGGTACCGACGCTGTGGGACAAGCAAAAGCAGACAATTGTCAGTAATGAATCGGCGGATATTATCCGCATGTTTAACTCGGCATTCGATGGGCTGGATGGTGTCCGGAGTGACTTGGACTTTCACCCGGAAGAACTTCACGATGAGATCGATGGGGTGAACGAGCGGGTTTATCACACGGTGAACAACGGTGTTTATAAGGCTGGATTTGCGACTGCCCAGGATAAATACGAGGAGGCATACGGGGCGTTGTTTGAGTCTCTCGACTGGCTGGAGGAGCGCCTCTCGGGGCAGCGTTATCTGGCTGGTAACCGCTTAACGGAAGCGGATTGGCGGTTGTTTACCACGTTGATTCGATTCGATGCTGTGTATTTCAGTCACTTCAAGTGCAATCGTCAGAGAATTGCGGACTTTCCGGCACTTTCCGGTTATGTCCGGGATCTTTATCAAGTACCCGGTGTGGCAGATACGGTCGATATACGGCAGATCAAGCGGCACTACTACGTGAGTCAGCGTACGATCAATCCGACACAGATTGTGCCGGAGGGGCCAAGGTTGGATTTTACATCGGCCCACAAGCGGGAAGCGCTGGGGCCTGATTTTGAGGGCTAGGGCTGTTTGGGGATGATCAGCTGACCCGAGCGACCGCAACTTCGGTCAGTAGCGTAAGCGCATCCCGGTGATCAGATTCGGGAATGTCTTTCAGGCAGTCGAGGGCTGCCTGGGCTTCTGCTTTCGCGCGTTCCATGGTGTATTCCAGTGCGCCCGAACGGTTCACGATATCGAGGATACTGGGTAGGTCCTCCAGTCCACCTTTGCGGACAGCCTGGCGTATGAGCTGCTTCTCATCATTACTGCCGTTGGCCATAGCGTAAATCAGTGGCAGGGTGGGTTTGCCCTCGGCCAGGTCGTCGCCAACATTCTTGCCCATGGCTTCCGCATCGCCGCGGTAATCCAGTACATCATCCACCAGTTGGAACGCTAGGCCCAGGTGTTTGCCATAGGCGCTCATAGCCCGCTCCTGATCGTCATTTGCACCGGCGAGCAGCGCGCCGGTGTGGGAGGCTGCTTCGAACAGCATGGCGGTCTTGTTGTGAATCACTTCCATGTACTTGTCTTCGCTAACGTCCGGGTTTTTAACGTTCATCAATTGAAGGACTTCCCCTTCGGCAATTACAGCCGTGGCGTGAGACAGCACATCCATGATTTTCAGATTCTGGAGCTCCACCATCATCTCGAAGGCCCGGGCGTAGAGGAAATCACCTACCAGTACGCTGGGTGCGTTCCCCCAGCGCGCATTGGCGGTACTGCGGCCGCGACGCATGTCCGAGGTGTCCACCACATCATCGTGCAGGAGCGTCGCGGTGTGCAGGAACTCGATGACCGCAGCGAGTTTCAGGTGATCGTCCCTTTCATAGCCCAGGGCTCGGCTTGAGAGTAAAACCAGTAATGGCCTCAGGCGCTTACCACCACTTTCAATAATGTATTGGGCGATTTTCTCCACCAGGGGAACGTCGGATGACAGCCGTTTGATGATCAGGTCGTTGACGCGGCTGAAGTCGTCCGCGACGGTGTCGTAAATACGCTGGGCTGTCATGCGGCTGGTCCGATCCCTTGTCTGGTGTTTTCGTTGGAAAAATAGGCGGGTGCCGCAATGCTAGGTATTGCTGTGATCGGTGTCAACTTGGCTTGTAAAGCGGCGGCGGTTTTCGTACAATCACGCGCCCAACTCATCCCAACCTGCGCTCCCTGCTATAGGGTTGCCGAAGCGCTTCCCTTAGAACCAGGTGGATAAGAGCAGGGATGGGTCAATCGCGGAGAACGTTAATGTACGCAGTTATTGTTAGCGGTGGTAAACAGCACCGTGTAAAAGAAGGCGAAACTCTGAAGCTGGAAAAGCTGGAAGTGGAAACAGGCGGCAACGTCGAGTTTGACCGCGTCCTGCTGATCGCTGATGGTGAGAAGGTTCAGGTTGGTGCACCGGTTGTTGATGGTGCCAAAGTGACTGCGGAAGTGGTTAGCCACGGCCGTCACGACAAGATCCAGATCATCAAGTTCCGTCGTCGGAAGCATTCCATGAAGCGTCAGGGCCACCGTCAGTGGTTTACTGAAGTCAAGATCACGGGTATCCAGGGCTAAGACCCTCGAGTAACCCCTTAGATAAGGAGGCTTGTAATGGCTCATAAAAAGGCAGCAGGTAGTACCCGTAACGGTCGCGATTCCGAGTCGAAACGACTTGGTGTGAAGCGCTTCGGCGGCGAGACTGTATCCGCGGGCAGCATCATCGTTCGTCAGCGCGGCACCCGTTTCCACCCGGGTCACAACGTTGGCCTTGGCAAGGACCACACGCTGTTTGCAACTGCAAACGGACAGGTCGTGTTTGAGGTAAAGGGTCCGGAGAACCGTAAGTTCGTGAGCATCGTTCCGGCTGCGTAAGCAGCGGCGATCTCGGGTTCTGTCGAACCTTCGGTGGCCCTGATATGATTTGATATCAGAGCCACCTGGAGCCCCGCATAGCTTCCATGAGGCTGCGGGGCTTTTTAGTTTATGCGCAGGGCGCAAAGGGTTGATTGATGAAGTTCGTAGACGAAGCCACCATCATTGTAGAAGCGGGCAAGGGCGGCCATGGTTGCCTGAGTTTCCGTCGTGAAAAATACGTGCCCAAAGGCGGACCCGATGGTGGTGACGGTGGCGACGGTGGCTCTGTGTATCTGGAGGCCGACAGTGCGCTCAATACACTGATCGATTACCGGTTCCAGCGTAAACACAAAGCCGAGAATGGCCAGCCGGGCTCAGGCCGCAACTGCACTGGCATCAAGGGCGACGACTTGGTGTTGCCGGTGCCGGTAGGCACTACGGTTGTGGATATGGATACCCACGAAGTGCTGGGGGATCTGACTCGTGCCGGGGAGCGCCTGAAGGTGGCCCAGGCCGGTTTTCACGGGCTGGGTAACACTCGCTTCAAGTCCTCGGTCAACCGCGCCCCGCGTCAGACTACAAAAGGCTCCGAGGGTGAGCTTCGCAACCTGAGGCTGGAGCTGAAGGTACTGGCGGATGTCGGTCTTCTGGGTATGCCCAATGCCGGTAAGTCTACCTTTATCCGTTCCGTGTCAGCTGCCCGCCCCAAGGTGGCGGACTATCCGTTCACCACCCTGGTGCCCAATCTTGGTGTGGTCAGCGTGCAGGCTCATCAGAGTTTCGTTATTGCTGATATTCCGGGCTTGATTGAAGGTGCGGCGGAAGGCGCAGGGCTGGGAATCCGTTTCCTCAAGCACCTGGTGCGCACACGCTTGCTGCTGCATCTCATGGACGTGGCGCCTTACGACGGGTCTTCGCCAGTAGAAAGCGTACGTGCGATTGAGCACGAGCTGGAAAAATTCAGCGAAACCCTCGCCAGTCGCGAGCGTTGGCTGGTTCTGAACAAAGTAGATATGGTCTCTGAAGAAGACCGTGAGGCGCACTGTCGGGCCATCATCGATGAACTTGACTGGAAAGGTCCTGTATTCAGCATCTCCGCACTCAGCGGCGAAGGCACCAAGCCGTTGACTCAAGCTGTCATGCGCTGGATAGAAGATCAGGCCCAGGAAGAAGCGGAGAACCCCGAGTTTGCCGAGCGCGAAGCTGCGCGCCGCCGGAAAATGGACGAAGAGGCGCGAGCGAGAATTGAAGCCGAGCGGCAGATCCGCCGCGAAGCCCGTCAGGATGACGACGACTTCGATGACGATGATTACGATGTAGAAGTGGTCTACGCGCCTGAGTAGCGGGTTATGTCGTCAGAGTTAACTGCCAAAGTATTGTCGGACAGGCGGGGGCCTTGCTGGTGGATCGACAAAAACATGGATGTTTTTGTCGAGCGTACATGGACGTATTCACCGCGTATCCGCCAGCAAGGCCCCCGCCTGTCCGCTCCCTGAGCTGGAATGTAATGAGTACACGCACCCAATTACGTCATGCCCGTCGCCTGGTAATAAAAATCGGAAGCGCCTTGCTAACCAACGATGGCAGAGGTCTGGATGTTGCTGCTCTCGGGTTGTGGGTGGACCAGATTGCAGAGCTGGTCACTGCTGGCGTTGAAGTGGTGGTGGTGTCGTCGGGTTCTGTGGCTGAAGGCATGAGCCGGCTGGGTTGGACAGTTCGCCCTGAGCAACTGCATGAACTTCAGGCTGCAGCCGCCGTTGGTCAGATGGGGCTGGTGCAGACCTGGGAAGCCCAGTTCAAACGACATGATTTGCACACCGCACAAGTCCTGCTGACCCACGATGACCTTTCTGATCGCAAGCGCTACCTCAATGCCCGTAGCACCTTGAGAGCGCTGCTCGATTTCGGCGTGGTGCCCATCGTTAACGAAAACGACACCGTTGTCACCGACGAAATCCGTTTTGGCGACAACGACACCTTGGGCGCGCTGGTGGCCAACCTGATCGAAGCCGACGGATTGATCATCCTCACCGACCAGCTCGGCCTGTTCGACAAAGACCCCCGCAAAAATCCCGATGCCCAGCTGGTCGACGAACGGCGCGCCAGCGACACCGAGCTCGATGCCATGGCGGGTGGTGGTGCTGGCGTGCTGGGCCGCGGCGGAATGCAAACAAAGGTCCGTGCCGCCCGCCTGGCTGCCCGATCCGGCGCCTTCACCGTCATCGTCGGCGGCAGAATCGAAAAAGCCATCTCTCGCCTGCGCGACGGCGACAGCATCGGCACCCTGCTGCTCCCCGAACAGGGTCGAATCGCCGCCCGCAAGCAGTGGCTCGCCAGCCATCTCCAGACCCGCGGCAAGCTCACCCTTGATCAGGGCGCGGTCAACGTCCTCTGCCGCGGTGGTCGCAGTCTTTTACCGGTTGGCGTAAAAAGCGTTTCCGGTCAGTTCCGTCGGGGTGAAATGGTCTCCTGCGTCGACGAAAGCGGCAAAGAAATCGCCCGCGGCCTGGTCAATTACGATGCTGACGAAGCCAGAGCCATCGCTGGCCGCTCCAGCAACCGGATAACGGAGGTTCTGGGTTATATCTCAGACGAAGAAATGATCCACCGCGACAACATGGTGATTGTCTGATCAACTCCGTAGGTTGGGAGTAAAGGTTGGCAACTCTCTCCCCAAACCGTGCATTGCCATGGATGGCAATGCCGAGCCCCCATGGATGGGTTAACGGCGTGTTTGGGGAGAGAGTTGCCGGCCTTTGCTGTGCTCCCGGAAAACAGTCAGGCAAAAAAAACCGGCCCATCAGGCCGGTTTTTTCATTCAGGTTCCGAAGAAGCGTTACGCGCTCTTCAGAGCCTTGATGCGGGCGCTCAGACGGCTCTTCTGGCGAGCAATCTTGTTCTTGGCGAACACGCCTTTGTTGACCATGCTGTCCATAATCGGCTGAGCCTTCTGGAGAGCAGCTTGTGCTTCTTCTGGCTTGCCGGCCTCAATGCTGGCCTGGACCTTCTTGATGTAAGTGCGCGCCATGGAACGCAGGCTGGCATTGTGCTTGCGGTTCTTCTCGTTCTGACGTGCGCGCTTCTTGGCTTGCGGGGTATTTGCCACCGTATAACTCCTGAGATCTGTGAAATCCGAAATTCGTTGTGAATCGATTCGTAAAAATCGCGGGCGCGCCAAAACCAGCGCGTCGAAATAAATGACGCGGAACTATGCCGCCAAAGCCCCAAAATGTCAAGGCTCAACGCTATTTCATCCCGGTATCTCCGGCCCCTGTGGTAAACTCGCCGCTCATCGCCGGAGAGTCCCGTTAAGGCCCTAAGGAATTACCGAAATATGGCCTGCTACATCCCGGGTACATCCAGAAACTACCGAACCATTGTCCAGGCCTAGAATGTCGTCCGAACCTGAGCAGACAGAAACACCAAAGGCGTTGCCCAAACCACCAGGGCTGTTGAGGTCATCTGGAGTCGTTGGCTCAATGACGATGCTGTCACGGGTCCTCGGTTTGGTAAGGGATATGGTGATTGCGCGTTATTTTGGTGCCGGGGCGGGCGCCGACGCGTTTTTCGTCGCCTTCAAAATCCCTAATTTTCTCCGCCGCCTGTTTGCCGAGGGTGCGTTCGCTCAGGCCTTCGTGCCGGTGCTTTCCTCGTATCGGCAGCAGGAGTCCATCACCGAAGTCCGGCGTTTGGTTAACGCGGTCGCAGGCGTCCTTGGGTTGGTTCTGTTGGGCGTGACGGCAGTTGCCATGCTGGGGGCGCCGCTTCTGACCGCAGTGTTTGCGCCAGGTTTTCTGGATGACGACCTCAAGTTCGGCCTGGCCAGCGATATGCTGCGGATTACCTTCCCGTATTTGCTGCTGGTCTCCCTGACGGCGTTTGCGGGTAGTATTCTCAATAGCTACGACCGTTTTGCCGTTCCCGCGTTTACGCCAGTGTTGCTCAATCTGGCGATGATCAGCGCGGCCATATTTCTCTCGCCCCTGATGGAAACGCCTGTCATCGCTTTGGCTTGGGGGGTATTTATCGCCGGGGCGTTGCAGCTGTTCTTTCAGTTACCCTTCCTGATGCAGTTAGGGTTGATGCCGCGGCCAAAAGTGGATTACAGGCACGAAGGGGTCAGTCGCATCATGAAGCTGATGGTGCCGGCGTTGTTCGGGGTTTCTGTCAGCCAGATCAATCTGCTTCTGGACACGGTTCTTGCGTCGTTTCTGCAGACCGGCAGTGTGTCCTGGCTTTACTACTCGGATCGCCTGTCGGAGTTGCCCCTGGGTGTATTCGGTATCGCTATTGCCACGGTGATTCTTCCCAGTCTGTCTCGCAAACACGCAGCGGAATCGGCAGACCAGTTTGCCGCAACGCTGGACTGGGCTGTGCGGGCGGTGCTGCTTATAGGTTTGCCTGCCGCGTTGGCCCTCGCTCTTCTGGCTGAGCCACTGATTGCGACTCTGTTCCACTACGGAGAAGTTACCGATCGCGACGTCACCATGGCGGCCCAAAGCCTGCGAGCATACTCCGCCGGATTGCTGGCCTTCATGTTGATCAAGGTGCTGGCGCCGGGGTATTTCGCACGGCAAGACACCAAAACGCCGGTTAAAATCGGCATTATCGCGATGGTGGCCAATATGGTATTTAACCTGGCGCTGATTTTCCCCTTGGCGCATGCGGGGCTGGCGTTGGCAACTTCGCTGTCTGCGTGGTTGAACACGGCGCTCCTGTGGCGTGGCCTTATCCGTGAAGGCGCCTGGAAATGGCAGCCGGGGTGGGCCCGCTTCCTGGTTCAGATCGGACTAGCCAATGCGGCCCTGGCTGCGGTCATCCTCTGGCTACAGCCGCCAGTGGGTCAGTGGCTGATGGCAGGCGGTCTCCAGCGGGCCACGGATATGGGTATTCTCGTAGTCTCGGGCGTCGCGGTGTACTTTATTGTGTTGGCATTGGCTGGGGTTCGGGTAAGACATTTTCGCCACAGGTAGGTTATAATCGCGCGTTTTCTCACCAGTGAAACCATACACCGCTGGCAAACAAGGGTTCGCTTTACATGCGTCTGATCCGGGGCCTGACCAACCTGAAAAGCCTTTCGCAGCAGGACGAAGCTCCGCTCGCGAACGGGTGCGTTGCCACCATCGGGAATTTCGATGGGGTGCATCTTGGGCACCAGACCATCATCGACCAGGTTCATGAAAAAGCACTGGAGCTCGGCGTGCCTTCCGTGGTGATGGTGTTTGAGCCCCAACCCCGTGAGTTCTTCCAGGGCCGTGACGCACCCCCACGGTTGATGCCGTTCCGGCAGAAATTTGAATTGCTGCTGGCGTCTGGCATCGACGTTGTCCTGTGCCTGCGTTTTAACGAGCGGTTCCGGAGTTACTCTGGTATGGGCTTTATTGAAGACGTTTTGATAGATGGCCTCGGAGTTCGCCATCTCGTGGTAGGGGACGATTTCCGTTTCGGTTGCGACAGGGCCGGCGATTTTTCGCTGTTGCGGGCAGTGGGTGAGCAACGCGGCTTCACGGTGGAGAATACCCGTACCGTGACGGTGCACGGCGAGCGTGTCAGCAGTACCCGAATTCGAGGTGTGCTTTCAGAGAACCGGATCAACGACGCCGAGGATTTACTGGGCCATCCTTACCGCATCCGAGGGCGAATCGTTTATGGCCGCCAGTTGGGGCGGCAGATTGGCGCGCCCACGGCGAACATTCTGTTACCTCATATGCCGGCGCTGAAAGGGGTCTATGTGGTAAGCGCAACCCTTGAGGATGGCCGTGTTCTGGACGGCGTAGCCAACATTGGTCTGCGCCCCACAGTGGATGGTAAGCAGCCGTCCCTGGAAGTGCACCTGTTTGACTTTGCTGGCACACTTTATGGCCAGCGTCTTGATGTGGTTTTCCGCCATGCCCTGCGGGACGAGGTGAAATTCGACTCGGTGGATGACCTCAAGGAGCAGATTGCCCGTGACTTTGACGATGCGCGGGCTTGGATTGCAGGCCATGGCTCCTCAGCCACCGAACGTTGACCGACATTTAACAACCTGAGCTACGCACCATTACCATGAGCGACTACAAGCACACTCTGAATCTGCCTGAAACCGCCTTTCCCATGCGCGGTAACCTGGCCAAGCGCGAGCCGGACATGCTCCAGCGCTGGCAGGACCTGGACGTATACGGCAACCTGCGCAAGCAGCGTGAGGGGCGGGATAAGTTCATCCTCCATGATGGCCCTCCCTACGCCAATGGCAGCATTCATATCGGTCATGCGGTCAATAAAATCCTCAAGGATATGATCGTCAAATCCCGCAGCTTCATGGGTTACGACGCGCCTTATGTGCCGGGCTGGGACTGCCATGGCTTACCAATTGAGCACAAGGTGGAGCAGGAGATTGGCAAGGCGGGTGTGAAGGTGGATTACAAGACCTTCCGTCAGGCCTGTCGTGATTACGCTACCAAACAGATCGCCGGCCAGAAGGCCGATTTCATCCGCCTTGGGGTGATGGGTGAATGGGAAAAGCCGTACCTGACCATGGACCCGAAGGTCGAGGCGGGCATTGTGCGTGCTTTGGGCAAAATAGTCGCCAAAGGCCATCTGGTGCGCGGGTTCAAGCCGGTGTACTGGAGCGTGGTCGGTCAGTCTGCACTGGCGGAAGCCGAAGTTGAGTACCAGGACAAGACGTCAGTACAGATCGATGTGCGGTTCACGGTCGTAGACCAGGCGCGCGTGCTCGACCTGTTTGGTACCGACAAGGGCGAGGGTGATGTGTCGGTTGTTATCTGGACGACGACACCCTGGACCATTCCCGCCAACCAAGCTGTTTCACTGCACGCTGAGCTGGAATATGCCCTGGTACAGACCGATGCCGGACATGGACGGGAGCGTATGATCCTCGCCGCGGACATGGTGGATGGCATCATGTCGCGTTGGGGTGTTGAGAACTATGAGGTACTGGCGACTGTGCCAGGCGCCACGCTGGAAAAACTGGATCTGCATCATCCGGTGTATGACAAGCAGGTGCCGCTGGTCCTGGGCGACCATGTGTCCACCGACGCTGGTACCGGCGCCGTCCACACGGCCCCCGATCATGGCATGGAAGACTTTGAAGTGGGGAAGGCCTACGGCATTGATACCATCAGCCTGGTCAAGGCCGATGGCACCTATACCCAGGCCGCCGGTGAGTTTGCTGGCGTTCACGTCTACAAGGCGGATGACCCGGTGTGTTCAGCTCTGGAACGCGAGGGCAAGTTGGTCCGGGCGGAGAAGTTCAGCCACAGCTACCCCCATTGCTGGCGTACCAAGACACCGTTGATCTACCGAGCCACCCCTCAGTGGTTTATCAGCATGGAGAAGGAAAACCTCCGTGACGACGCCCTGGAAGCCATCAAGGGTGTGCGCTGGGTGCCTGCCTGGGGGCAGAACCGCATCGAGGCCATGTTCAGGCAATCCCCGGACTGGTGTATCTCGCGCCAGCGTACCTGGGGCGTGCCGATCACATTGTTTATCCACAAGGAAACGCAGGAACTGCATCCGGATACCCAGAATCTGATTGAGGCGGCAGCGAAGGAAATCGAAAAGGGCGGTATTGACGCCTGGTACGACATCGATACCACTGAGCTGCTGGGCAGTGATGCCGACCAGTATGAAAAGGTGTTGGATACCCTGGACGTATGGTTTGATTCCGGAGTAACCCACGAATCCGTGCTGCGTCCCCGCACCGAACTGGGTCAGTTCCCGGCAGATATGTATCTGGAAGGTTCAGACCAGCACCGTGGCTGGTTCCAGTCGTCCCTGAAAACCTCCATCGCGATGAACGGCGTGGCGCCGTATAAGCAGGTGCTGACCCATGGCTTCACTGTCGATGGTAAGGGCCGCAAGATGTCCAAGTCCCTGGGCAACGTGATCGCGCCCCAGGAAGTGATGAACGAGCTGGGTGCCGATATCCTGCGTCTATGGGTGTCCGCGACCGACTACAGCGGTGAAATGACGGTTTCCAAGGACATCCTCAAACAGACTGCGGACGGTTATCGTCGTATCCGGAATACCGCCCGTTTCCTGCTCAGCAACCTCACGGGTTTCGATCCGGAGCAGCATGCCGTTGCGCCAGAGGATATGATCGCGCTGGACCGCTGGATGGTCGACAAGGCCCTGCAGCTGCAGACGGAGCTGCATGAGGATTACCAGAATTACGCGTTCCTGCGCATCTACCAGAAGGTGTACAACTTCTGCGAGGCCACCCTGGGCGGGTTCTATCTGGATATTATCAAGGACCGGCAATACACCACTCAGGCCGACAGCCGCGAGCGTCGCTCCTGTCAGACGGCCCTGTTCCATGTGGCAGAAGCGCTGGTGCGTTGGATTGCGCCGATCCTGAGTTTCACGGCCGATGAAATCTGGCAGCACCTGCCCGGGAAGCGTGGCGATACCGTGTTCTACGAAACCTGGTATGAAGGCCTGACAGCACTGCCGGACGACGCCGAACTGGGCCGTGATTACTGGAGCCGTATTTACAGCGTTAAAGAAGCGGTGAATAAGTGCCTGGAAGAGGTTCGTGGCAGGGGAGAAATCAAAGGTTCCCTCAGTGCGGAAGTGACTCTCTACTGCGAAGGCGACCTTGCCAAGGATCTGCAGTACCTTGGTGAAGAGTTACGCTTTGTGCTGATTACTTCGGAAGCCACGGTAGCACCGGTGTCTGACGCCGGCGACGCGGAGCCGACGTCCCACGAGGGATTGCTTGTAAAAGTAAACCCCGCCGGACACGCCAAGTGTGAACGCTGCTGGCATCATCGGGCCGATGTCGGTCAGAGTGAGCAGTATGGCGACCTGTGTGGTCGTTGTGTGACCAACGTGGAAGGGCAGGGCGAGTCCCGCTCGTTCGCCTGATGGACGTCACCTTGTGGAAAGCGTAATGACCAATACGGAAGAAACCGGCTCCAAGCTCCGCTGGCTCTGGCTGGCGGTGCTCGTTATCGTGCTGGACCTTGGGAGCAAGGCCATGGCTACGGCCATGCTGACCTATGGCAACCCGGTACCGGTAATGCCACTGTTCAATCTGACCTTGCTGCACAACACCGGTGCGGCGTTTAGCTTTCTGGCCGGTGCCGCAGGTTGGCAACGCTGGTTTTTTGTCTCCCTGGCACTGGTGGTCAGTGTAGTTCTGGTTGTATGGCTGAAATCCCTGCGGCGCCATGAAACCTGGTCGGCGATTGCCATCGTATTAATCCTTGGCGGCGCTCTGGGTAACGTTTACGACCGTGTTGTTCATGGCTACGTGGTCGACTTCCTGCATTTTTACTGGAACGGCTACCATTTCCCCGCTTTTAACATCGCCGATACGGCCATCACCATTGGTGCCGGTATGATGATTCTGGATATATTCCGCAAGCCCCGGGAACCGGATGCGGACAACAGGAGCGACAATCGCTGATGAAAGAACTTCCCGTAGATCAGGGCACTCGCGTTACGCTTCATTTTGCGTTGAAGTTCAGTGACGGTGAGATCATTGATTCCACTTTCGAGAAAGAACCGGCAACACTGGAGATTGGTGACGAGAGCCTGCCGGAAAATTTTGAGGCCTACCTGATGGGTATGACGGCGGGCGACCGCAATAGCTTCGAAGTACCTCCTGAAAAGGCCTTTGGGCAGCATAATCCGAGTAACGTGCAAACGTTCAAGCGGAGTGAGTTCAGCGCGGACATGGTGCTTGAAAAGGGGGTTATGATCTCATTCGCGGATGCGCGTCAGAGTGAGTTGCCGGGCGTCGTTAGTCGTGTGGAAGGAGATCAGGTCGAGGTGGACTTTAATCACCCTCTGGCGGGGCGTACACTGACATTTGAAGTGGAAATTATTGATGTGGAGCCTGTTGGTCGGGCCCACTAAACGCATTTTGGTCCTCCCGCAGGCTTCTGCAAACTTGTTTGATATCTCAGGGCAATTCTATGCAAATCCGACTCGCTAATCCTCGTGGTTTCTGTGCCGGTGTCGACCGCGCTATCGAAATAGTGAACCGTGCCCTGGATGTCTTTGGTGCGCCCATTTACGTGCGCCATGAAGTGGTGCATAACAAATTTGTGGTGGACAACCTGCGCAACCGCGGCGCTATCTTTGTGGATGAGCTGGAAGAGGTGCCGGACGACAAGCTGGTGATCTTCAGTGCCCACGGTGTGTCCCAGGCGGTGCAGAATGAAGCCGCGCGCAGGGGGTTGAAGGTGTTCGACGCAACCTGTCCTCTGGTAACCAAGGTTCACCTCGAGGTGATGAAGTACAGTCGCGATGGGCGTGAATGCATCCTCATTGGCCACCATGGTCATCCAGAGGTGGAAGGCACCATGGGGCAGTATGACCATGGCAACGGTGGCGATATCTATCTTGTGGAAGACGAGAAAGACGTTGCCGAACTGGTCGTGAAAGATCCGTCCAGGCTGTCTTATGTAACTCAAACCACGCTTTCCATGGACGACACCGCCCGAGTCATCGATGCCTTGCGTGAAAAGTTCCCGGACATTCAGGGCCCTCGCAAAAACGATATCTGCTACGCCACGCAGAACCGTCAGGATGCTGTGAAGCAGTTGGCCGGTGACTGTGACCTAATGCTGGTAGTGGGTTCGCCGAACAGTTCCAATTCCAATCGATTGCGGGAGTTGGCAGAGCGCATGGGAACGCCTGCCTATCTTATAGACCAATCAAATCAAATAGATCCGACGTGGCTCGAGGGCAAGCAATCCATTGGCGTGACTGCTGGCGCGTCTGCCCCGGAAATACTGGTCAATGAGGTAATTGCGCGTTTAAGGGAACTTGGCGGCGAGGTGCCCGAAGAGATTGAGGGCAGGGAGGAGAATATCGTTTTCTCGATGCCTAAAGAATTGCGAATCGATGCCATCGAAGTCTGATTGTGATGGCATCGTTCGTGTCATATTCGTTTACCAGCACCCTGCTGCCTGGTCTGCGCCGCGATTACCCTGTTCATCCAGCGTAAGAGTTCCACAATCATCGTCTGTCTGAGGTCCGGTTGGAACTGCCTGCAAGGTAAACGCATTCCGGGCTACGTTCCCCACAAAGCTGATATCGTAGAACGCGTCTCCGTTCTGCGGCGACTGATCGAATGGCAAAACAGGATTATTACCCCCATCGCGATAATCAAAACCGTTGGAGTATCGACGCTCCATCCATTGGGTGAGTTCTAGCAGGTCTGCCTGCGCAGTTGTTCGTCGGGTTTGCTCCATCTGGCTCTGATAAAGAGGAAGCGCTATTGCTGCGATGATGGCAATGATCGCGACCGCAATCATCATCTCGATCAACGTAAAACCTGAGTTCGAGTGAGTCTTCAAAATCGTTATCCCTCTTAGTTTACTAGTGGTCGCCATTCCCGCATGGTCAGTTCAGAACTTCAATTTTTTGCACCAGTCGAGCGCCAGATCTCTGGTCCGCTATCCCTCCGAGTTCCAGCTTAAGACGATCACCCTGTGCGAGCCGTTGGACGACCTGTTCCCGTGACCAGGTGCCACCGTTGAACGTGATGACGCGCTCAAGTACGAAAGAATAGTCGTCAATGACCAGCATGAACGAATCGGGGTGGACAAAGTTCACGGTTCCCTCAAAAACAACGTTCTCGAGGGATATCGGATTGCCCTCCATGACTTCATCGTCCGCCTGGGCGAATGCCATGCCGCTTGTCATTGTTGCCGCCAATGCGATTAGGGCTACGGCAAGAGCTCTGCGTGGTTGATTCAGTAGTAAGCGAGTAATCATAGTATTTTCCTGCTACTCAAATAAAAGATAGTTAGCTCGTGATCGGCCAAGGCAGCTTCTTAGCGAAGCTGCTCCCACGTTTGTCGGCCGATGCTTGAGTCCAGGGAACGGGCACAGAGTCCATCCTCGCATGGATCTCCCGGTGACAACTGGTTGGGATCCAGGCCCGGTATCACTACTTCTGCGTCGCCGTCTTCGGTCGCAATCGTACGGTTTTCACCGCCGTAACCCACCTGGATGCCGCTTGGCGCATAGCCGCCTACGATATCACCCGCGTTGAAGGTGCCATCGCTGTTAAGGTCGAACACGGGGGTCTCAGAAGGAACCCCGGTTGTCAGTTTAAGATCCATAATAAACCCGGTACGCCCGCTTCCGCAGGGGTCATCATCAGGGATGACGGTAGTGAATCGAACCCGATCCGGGTTTACACCAAACGGGAAGGTTGCCCGGCTGATAACTCGCTCTCCCTGTTTGTTTGAGTTGTAGGCAAGGTCCAGGTACCAGCCTTGCTGATTTGTCGACTGGTTGCTGGAGGTTTCCCGGACCGTAAAGCTGTTGGTACCGTTCCCTGACGCCCTATTCACAACGACATCTTCCTGTCTGGTGATGGTCTGTTGCACCAGGTCATCTCGTTCCAGCCCTGACGCGGTCAGATCGTCTTTTACGGCGTACAGTGTCTGGACATCGTAGTCACCTTCGTCGCCGTTTCGCAGGAAGCTACCGGTACCGAACGCTGCTACGAGTTCGTCACTGTTATTGGGGTTGAGCGCGACCCGGGGAGCCACAGTGATCGGTTGACTATTACCGTCAGGGCTTTCGGCGGTGAATACTTTGGTTGCGTCCCACTTGTTAGTGTTTCCAGTAAGGTCGAATCGCCAAAAATTGCCTAACAGATCGCCAGCGTAGGCATAACGGGTGATGGCATCTGTTTCCGGAAAACTGGTGATGGTAGCGGAGGCAAGGCCGTTTGAGTTCGCAGCGCTACCGGCTCCGGTTTGGAGTTCTTTGACGAGATTGCCGGTTTCCAGGTCAACAACAAACAGACTGGATTGACCGCTGGCCCCGTTGTAGCCATTTCCAAAAATGGCTACCCAGGTTCCATCGTCGAGGCGGGAAATCTGCGGATCGGTCACTCCGTATCCGAGATTCGGATGTTGGAACTCCCACAGCACATCATCTGCTGGAGAGAATGAGCCTGGCTCGGTTATATCAAGCGCAAATACTGTTTTGCCACCTTTGCCCATAGTTCCCAGAAGCACAGTTCGCCACTCGGAACCGTTTCCGTCCTTATCAATATAGGCATCCTGTACTCGTGGTGTGCCATCCATGAAGTATCGGTGGGTGTAGTTGGGCTTCATCAGCTCTGAAATGCGGGCATATGTATTTGAGCCCGAGGGGAGCAGCAGTTCTGATGGAATGTAGCCAAAGAGCTCTTTGCCGGTTTCGCCATCGAAGGCGTGCAGTATGCCGTCGTTGGCAGGCACATACAGTGCATCGATCCGGGTTTGGTAAGTATTAGTAGATCGGAATGAACCGTATTCGCTCCCTTCGGTACCACCCAGGCGTGCAAACCCATAGTTGGTTTTACCGACGAACTGCGGGTTCGCGTTGATGACATCACCCAGAAGCCGGAGGACGGTATTACCTCCAGCGTCAGTGCCCTGCCTGCTTCGGAGAGTTGCGTGAGCGTCATTGTCGCCATGAAGCCAGGCCAGTCGATTATGGCCAAGGTTATCTTGAGTGGCGTTCAGTGTTGGGTCGGCATTCAGCGCATCGCGTTGAGCAGCCGAGAGGTTAGAAAGAGAGCTGGCCGATGCGAATTCCAGATCAATGCCGCTACTTCCATTGTGGGTGATCAATTTCCGGTCTGTCGGGAGCGTCTGTCGCAGAATTTCTTCGGCATCCCAGAGCTGTTTGCCCTGGTCGAAGCTGAACCCTGACAAAGTGCCGGACCAGTCTTCACTGCGGAAGCCCGCAAAGAAACCCAGGGAGTCAGCGCGCAAGACTGCCGAACTGACAGCTGCGGATGAGGCAGATGTCTGTGAGCGAGCAATTACATCACCAAGGAAACTCTTGATTTCGTCGGCGAACTCCTTCGGGTTCTGCGCGCTGGCATAGCCACCGCGACCGTTGATCGCCGCATGGAGCAGGTCATCAATGTTGGCAGGGCTTCGGTTCGAGCCAGGTTCGGGCCAGTTGATGGTGATGTTGTTGTCCGGGTCGAGTGCAGCAAGTGCATCGGCTTCCTTGATGTCGCCTGTGACGCCTAGCCCGATCGTGAAGGTTGTCATGTGCTGCCAGAATGCCGGGTCGGTCGATGTGACGGGGACCTTGTTACCGAGGTCTGTGCGCAGATCGTTTTTCCAGTACTGCATCGCAACATCCGCCAGAGTGTTGGAATGCCCGTCGGTAAATGGCGACACGGCTGTGTAGTTGAAATCGGAGCCATCGGGGTCCGGATTGGTGTAGGACGGTCCCGGCGTATTGTCGACATTTCCGACAGAGGGGCTGCTTCCGTTCCAGATACCATCGGTCATAATAAGGGAGAAACTTTGGCGGCATTCAATATGTGCGGTACTGTCATTGGTGCCAGGAATTTCTCCCCACGGGCCCCGATTGTCAGTACGGGAATAGTACTTGCCGACATCCCTGAGTGCCGTTCTCAGTGGGGTGCCGCCGTTTACACTCTTGTTGTGAAGCCAGGTTAGAAATTGCTGGCGTCGAGCAGCTGTGTATGGGCGCACTCCACTGACAAGGGTATCTGTGTCGTTTACGCCATCAATGGTGTTGTTGTTGACGTTAATGGCGCCATAGCCAACCCGGATATTGTCTGGAAGATCAAAGAAGGCTTCCGTGATCCCCGATTTGGCCGCCAGGGTCCGCGTGCTGTAATAGGAAAACCAGTTCGCATAGTTCTGCTTGATCTCGGCGGATGCATTATTGAGAAGAACGGGGGTGTAACAATCATTTTGTCGGGGGTTGCTGTCGCAACTCGTGGAGGAGTTGAACTGCATGTAGAAACCTTCTTCGATGCTCCCGATACTATCGAAACGTATATCGTCACGAAGATCATCCCTTCCATCGGATTGATCAAACCCGTTTACCCACGCGTTGTTATAATCCGAGTCAGGATAACGACTACTGCCGTCTGGCTTGAATGGCGGCTGATACGTTATTGTTGGGTCGTAGTAGATCTTGTTCACACGGCTGGAGTAGTAATACCGGTTGCCGCCATGCCCATCAAGGTCATCGGGCATGTAACGCCACGCCATGGATCCGGAATCGTCATAGACAAACACCAGGTTTGAATCGACAGATTCTTTCAGAAACAGTGGCACCTGAGCCAGGTTGACCTGTGCCATGGCGGATTGCATTGTGCAGATTGAAAACACAAGGCTGGTGCTGAAGACGCTTAGTTTCGAGTAGCGCGAGCGCTTGTGTGATGCTGTCTTGAACGTTTTCATGGCAAACTCTCCAGTTGGAGTCAGCAATTCATTGTGATGTTTGTCTGGCGACGGTTTTTAACACACGCCGTCATTTACTCTGGTGGTAACAAAACCGTAGATTGGAGTACTGTGACTGCTTCATCGCTTCCCCCTTGGGCCCGAGACGTTGCCAGGTAGCGCTCGAAGCAGGGCTGTCCGGGTTCGATCGGGCACACATCCGCAAGACGCGCGAGATGGTAGGCAGGTTGTGCGCTTACATCCGGACCAGCGACCCCGGTGCCAGATCGGGCAGGGTTGTTGCCATCCCAATCCCACGGGCTGTCGAGCATTGCCTCGCTGAAGGCTGTCACACGGGTACCTGGGGTGTTCAGAATATCGTTTTCACTCTGTCGTAACGTCGCTTCTGAAGCCTGAAACGAAATCGCACTGTCGTGAGCGTTGCTCGCCATGCGTTCCTGCATCACGGATCCCTGCATGCCGCCGATGGCTAGCAGAGAAATGATCAGCAGCATGACAAGGGCCACGATCAAGGTCGCTCCGCGCTGGCGTTTAGTATGAGGGCTAACGTCTACCATAGGCGGCTTCACTCGATTCCGGGTCGCTTTCATTACATTCTCCCCCTGAGTGCAGTGGTGCTGACGGAGATAAGCCGAACACGTCGGTCCCCGTTGTTTGCCTGGGAGACTTCACTGCCAAGCATGTCAAAGTTGCGATTATTTTCTTCTTCCAGCACTTCGTCCTGGCTGCGGGTCATGACCGAGAATCGAACACTCACGATGGTGTTCCAGTCGACTACCTCGTCGGCGGGGACATAATCATCCGCGGCGCTGGTTCCACCGGTATCTTCGCCATAGAGGATCTGCAATGTTTCAACGCCGGAGACCAGCTCCTGGGGGTTCTGGAGCGGTGTCATCATGCGCCGGAATAAGGCAGGCTCTCCGTTGGTGCCCTGGCCGATGTAATAGGCCATTGACGTAAACTGATAGACCCTGGTTTGAGGGTCGTAATTCAGATTGAAGTTATTACCGTTATTGCCCGGATTGACATTGCCGCCAGCCATTACGATGGAATTGGAATTGGCATTGTTGCTCTTCTGAAACATTTCGCCTTCAGAGCAATCGCCACGGGTGGCCAGAACGACGGATCCGGCCTCCACTCCTGAGTCGTCAGCAAGGTTAATACTGTTACCATTCTGGGGAACGGCGGGGTTTAACGGCACACCAATAGAAGTCAGGGCATTGACAATAATGACATCGGAATTGGTGATCACGGAACCCGCAAGATCGGCGGGCAGGTTCGCACCAGCGGTTCCTGAGGCCCAGTTACCGGCGCCGGGCGTTGCCATGGCGTTTGCCAGCGTGACGCTATCTCCCGGGCCGGTTCCCGTGTACTCCCAGCCCTGGAGTGCCTGATCCAGTGGTACCGCCAGGCCGCCATTCAGGCGGTTGTCGACAACCTGGTCAAGTGGTCTGCCCATTTCTGCAAGGCAGCCAAAACTGCCGGCAGAACGGAGATCCGGTGTCAGGACGGCGGAAACAAATCGGGTGCTTTCCTGCGCGTGGGCAAGGCCCTGCGTCTGACGATAGGTCTCATTCCCGCTCAGATAAATTTGGATTACTCCAAGCGTAAGAATGAGGCCGAGAGCTGTTGCAATCAGCAGCTCAACCAGCGACAGGCCTGATTGGCTGGCCCCAGGACGAGTATCGGGGGCAGAGGGAGCGCGGAACTTTGACATGATCAAATCTGAGTCCTCACTACTACAGGGTTCATGGCCTGGTCGTTCTGGTTCCAGTCTATGGTGACTGTAACCACGTTGGTTAAGGGATCGACTGCAACGGTACGCTCAGCCTCTGGAAGAAGGCAGGCGAGGCTGTTTTCCCAGGCGGCAATGTCGTTGGCTGCAACGGTTGCATTTGCCGGTACGAAAGATGTGGCGCAACCACCACCATCAGCGCCCTGCGCGTCGTCCTGAGCCAGGGCATAGTCACCGGGATTGTCGGAATTCGCACGAATTCGGTCCAGCAGGTCTTCCGCGAGCAGGACCGCCTGGCTCCGGCTCTGGGACTGAGAGTTCATTTGCAGGGAAACGACCTGTGTTGAAGCAACGCCCAGTATGCCGATGGCAAGGACCAAGACAGTAATGAGGATCTCGATCATTCCAAGACCGGACTGGTGTCTCGGGGAAGCCAGGCCGGAGCGGTGCTTAGATGTCTGAGTCATAGTTGGAGTCACGGGCATACTTCTCCGTCATCTACTTCGGTTCGTCCAACCGGGCTTACCCGGATCCTTCGGAAGGATATGTCACCACTGGCACAGCCGACCGGAGCGACGGTAAAGGTTTGAGCAGCTTGTGGAACAAGAAACCCGCGCCGGTCAAACACCAGATCGCCTACGCTTTCAGTAAAGGTAAGATTACCAGGTGACTCGAACCCGCGAATCTGGTCATTGGCGCAGTCCCCGGCGTCATCGCCTTCGTGCACACACCAACCGCCCCCCAGGCCACCATCGGTACTGAACGTGACGTTTGTGCCGCGTTTGATGGCTTCTGTTCTTGCAAGTTTAATGGATGACACCAGCAAGTTCGTGCCGGTTACCAGCCGATTGCTTTCTATCAGCCTGCCAAAGCCGGGGAGCGCAACAGTCGCAATGATCGCGAGAATGACCATCGTGATGAGTAGTTCTATGAGCGTGAAACCTGCGGTTCTCTTCAACATGCCAAATTCCGTTGGTAAGCCTCAGGTTAGTAAACCAAAGGCGCCATAGATATGCATCGCCTATTCGATGAACGGTCGAACATCCGGTATGGGCGGTATTCGGCGGCTGAAGATGAGGTTTCGGTCACACTCTGGGGGCAACCATCGGGCCTTTGTTCATGGGCCAGGGCAGGTGATGATCGTTCCCCAGGGAAGTCTGATTTCCCCATCCCCGTCTTCGTCATGGAGTGTCCGAATGCGGCCGCCAATATTGAGGGCCAGGTAACTCATGTCAAATCTTCCGTTGGTTGATGCAGAACACGCGACAAGGCTTCCCATGGTGCCGTGACTCATACCTTTGGCAGATAGCTGGAAGTAGCCTCTTCCGGCTGTTCGGGAATAGAGGCTGGACTGCCCCCTCGTGAGCGTGAACACCCGGTGGACTTTTCCCGCATCCGGTCGCTTGTCGTTGTTTCTGTCTGGAAAGACGGAGACGGCGTTATTCCAGTCATCGGTACACCTCAGCGCGGGAGACAGCGGGCACACGGTGGTCAGGGTTTTCTGGTGGACGGCGTAGGATCGTGCGACGGCAAACATCCGGCGAGTGTCGTTGATCACATCGGTGTGGCGCGTTGAGGAGATAAGCCGAGTCCAGGAGGTGCTGGCAATTCCGGCGAGCATTGCGACCAGCGCGAGCGTGAGAATAAGTTCAACCAGGGTGAAGCCCCTGGTTCGGGCAAGGTATCGCATAGTCAACATCCATGTTGGTGGTTTGGTCTGGGCGCTTTTTTACATCCTGTAGAAAAGCGACATGAATTCTACCGTATATCAATGAACGGTGGTTACCGACGAGAGAATTCTGAGATACCGTTCACTCCATTCCCAGCTTCTTGAGGCGGTACCGAAGCGCTCGAAAGCTGATTCCCAGACGCTTAGCGGCCGCCGTTTTATTCCATCGGGTGGCTTCCAGAGCCTTCTCGATGGCTTGTCTCTCTATGTTCTCCAGGTAGTTTTCCAGGTCAATCTCGCCATCGGGCACCGGGGCAGTCTCGTCATCGTTGGCCTCGCCTTCCGCGATAACCTGGGTGGGGGACGACGCCGTCTGTACACCATTTCCCAGGTGCAGATCGCCGGCATCAATTTGATCGGCATCGCAAAGCGTAAAGGCGCGCTCCAGAACATTTTCGAGTTCCCTTACGTTGCCCGGGAAATCGTACTGTTTGAGCCGCCCGATGGCGCCCTGGGTTAGCGAGGCGGGTTCGCATTCATATTCTTTACCGATTCTTTCGAGAATGTGGCGAGCAAGCAAGGAAATGTCGTCTGGTCGTTCCCGCAAAGGAGGCACAGCCAGTTCAATGACGTTGATCCGGTAGAAAAGGTCTTGCCGAAAAATGCCTTCCTGAACCAGATCTGGAAGGTTCTTATGGGTCGCGCTGAGTACCCGGATATCCACCGGAACTTCCTTGGTATCGCCAACCGGGCGGACAGCCTTTTCCTGAATTGCCCTCAGGAGTTTTACCTGCATTGCCAGAGGCAGGTCAGCAACTTCGTCCAGAAACAAAGTGCCACCGTTGGCAGATCGAAACAGGCCGTCTTTGTTTTCAACGGCCCCGGTAAAGCTGCCCTTTTTGTGCCCAAAAAATTCACTCTCCATCAGTTCAGAGGGGATGGCTCCACAGTTGACAGCTATAAAGGGACCGTCGCGGCGAGGACCCTGCAAATGAATCATTCTTGCGACCAGTTCTTTACCGCTACCCGATTCCCCGCTGATGAAAACGGGTGCTTGGCTTCTGGCCAGTTTCCGAGTTTGGCTTCGGAGTTTTTGAATTTCTGTTGATTTGCCGAGTAACAGACCCGGTTCATCGTCAGTGTCCTGAGTGTTGGCTTCGGCCTCCGACAACCGGAGAGCACTGTTGACCAACTCCCGAAGCCGCGGAAGCTCAACCGGCTTGGACACAAAATCGAAGGCACCGGCCTTCAGGGATTCAATGGCCGTATCCATGTTGCCGTAGGCCGTGATTACAGCCACAGGGGTACAGGGCGTATTCTGCTGTATCCACTGCACAAGCTCGATGCCGTTGCCATCGGGCAGGTTCATGTCTGTCAGGCAGAGTTGTGGTTTGTGTTCACCCAGAAGCTTCTTCGCGCAGGTGATGTCTGGCGCGGTCAGGGTTGTTATTCCCATACGGCTGAGTGTGATTTCCAGAAGGTCCCGGATATCGGGTTCGTCGTCTACGATCAGGGCGGTATGAGTGGTCATTGGATTGTTATCGGTTCCATGTCGTTATTCAGACTACCGGGCTTCCGGATTTGTTAGATCATCCGTCCATGGTGGGCGAATGTAATGCGGAAACAACAGCCGGGCTGGTTGTCCTCTACCAGGGACAGGTGAGCCTGATTAGCCTCGCACAGTTCTCGAGCCAGATAAAGGCCGAGTCCCGTCCCACTCTTGTCGGTTGTGAAAAAAGGTTCAAAAACAGACACGCGGTGCTCCGGAGCGATGCCCGGGCCGAAATCGCGAACATCCACGTAGGCGCGCTCGCCATCGGCGGCCACACCTGCATACAGTTCTATGCGCCGTTCGCCGGTCGTCTGTTTACTATACCGGAGGCCATTGTCACAGAGGTTGACCATCACTTGTTCAATCTGGCTGACATCAAAGCGCGCCAGGGGTAGGTTGCGTTCGGTGCGAAGCAGAATCTCGTCGGATTTCTGGTGTTCGTTACTCTGGGTTTGCAGGTAATCGTCGCGGAACGCGGATAACCATTTGTCGACGTCAATGAGGTCGGTGTCGGCAGCGCGTCGTCTCGACAGGTCAAGCACATTTTCGATGATGCCGTTAACCCGTCGGGAATGCCGTTCGATGATGTCCAGCATTTTGCGATCCCCCTCATCCAGGTTGGGGGATTCGTTCATCAATTGGGACGCGTGGCTGATGGCCCCCAGCGGGTTCCGAATTTCATGGGCAATACCTGCGGTCAGCCGCCCCAGGGACGCCAGCTTCATTTGCTGGGCCTGTTGCGTCACCCTGCTCATGTCATCGATAAATACCAGGATCTGGTCGCCGCGCTGCTGATCGAGCTGAGTGAAATTGGCCTGTACCACGGGCGAGGTTTGTGTAGCCTGGAAAGGTTCTGTTCTGCGGGCAGGGTCTTTCAGCCAGGCATCGAGGCCTCTTCGGAGCGGCCGTGGCAGATTTCGTCCCCGGCTGGGTAATTTCGAGTCCTCGGTGGCAGTGCCAAACAGCAATTCTTCCGCAGCAGCATTAGCCAGGCGGATTCGCCCGAACCGGTCGAGAACAAGTATGCCGGTTCTCATGCGCTGGATAATCTGGCGATTGATCTGCTCCAGTTCGGCAATGCTGCGGGCTCGGGAACTGGCAAGCGCTTCGCTTCGCAGCATGCGCCGGGATATGTATTGGAGGATGAACGCTGCGGCAAAATAGAGAATGCCCAGGGAGCCAGCGCGAACAATTTCATCGGCGGAGTCATCAAACACCAGCACGGACCAGGCCGAGATGCCCAGAGAACAGATAGCACCCAACGCCGCGTAGAAGGTGCCGATCCTGGTAGGGGTAAGTATGTTGCCTGCAGCCACGGAAACGATAACCAGATTCGCCAGGCCATTGGTAATGCCGGTGCTGGCAATCAGGAGTCCATGCAGGAGCAGGATGTCCATCAATATGGATACTGTGATATGGCGGCTTCTGGGCTGAAACCCTGCCAGCATTGTCAGGGCAATGAAGCCATTGATGGCGAGATAGCAGACCACCCCGGCCTGGTAATAATCCATTGCCCGGAAGCGGGAGTCGAAGTTTATAGGGTCCACAAACAGCAACGCCACCAGTATAACGCTGACGACTACACGGTAGTGGTTATAGACCCGAAACAGCCGGCCCCTCTGGTTTGAGGGTGGTGTATCGGTAATGGGCTGCTGATCAGGAGTGGTTGGTTGCGCCATCGTCCAGTGGATATCCCGCGAGAATTCTGATGTCTTGCGGGGTTATAATAGCCTTTTAATGGCAATGAGTTACAGGAGCTGCGTTATGTCCGTGCAAAAGGATGGTCAGGGGCCCGGAAAACTTCGGGTAGTGATGGCCCAACTCGATTTTCTGGTGGGCGATATCCCTGGCAATACCCAAAAGGTGATTGAGGCGACCCGACGCGCGGAACAGGAGCATCAGGCGGATCTGGTTGTGTTCCCGGAATTGTGTCTTACCGGTTACCCACCGGAAGACCTTTTATTAAGGCCTAGTATGGATGTGCGCGTTGCAGACGCGCTGGAAACCTTGCGCGGGGAGCATCTGGGCCCCGCCATCATCGTGGGGGCTCCGATACGGGAGGGCGCTCTACTTTACAACGCTGCGGTCGCCATTGAGCAGGGAAATATAACCGGTCGCTACTTCAAGCGGTTTCCTCCCAATTATCAGGTTTTCGACGAGAAGCGCTATTTTGCCAATGGCGTGGATACTCTGGTCATGGATATCAAAGGGGTGCCAGTGGGCATTACCATCTGTGAGGACATTTGGAGCGAGGGGCCGGTGGAAGACGCTGCCGCGGCAGGCGCCAGACTGGTCGTCAACCTCAATGCATCACCCTACGATATTGACAAGCAGGTGCGGCGAAAGGCTCTGGTAGAACGCAAGGCTTTTGAGAATCGGGTGAGTATTGTCTACGTCAATCTGATTGGCGGGCAGGACGAACTGGTCTTTGATGGTGGCTCTGTGGTTTACGACCATTCCGGGGTGCTTGCAGCCGAAGCACCACAGTTCAGCGAAGGGCTCTATCCGGTGGACTTCGTCTGTGAGCATCATTGCCAGCCAATCCCGCAGCCTGCCGTTGCCGAACCGTCGCTGGAGGAAAATGTCTACAAGGCCCTGGTCCTGGGAGTGCGGGACTACGTCAACAAGAATGGTTTTAAATCCGTTGTTCTGGGGCTCTCCGGCGGTATCGATTCAGCGGTGACCCTGGCTGTTGCGGCGGATGCCCTGGGGGCCGACCGGGTACGCGCGGTGATGATGCCTTTTCGCTATACCTCGGGTATGAGTATTGAAGACGCGGAAGCCGAGGCCGTGGCCCTGGGCGTTCAATACGACGTGTTCTCCATTGAGCCGATGTATGATGCCTTTATGAAAACATTGGCGGCCCCGTTTGAGGGCACGCAACCTGACACCACCGAGGAGAATCTGCAGGCCCGGCTGCGGGGCGTTCTGTTGATGTCTCTGTCCAACAAGTTCGGTTCGCTGGTGCTGACGACTGGCAACAAAAGTGAAATGGCGGTGGGCTACTCGACCCTGTACGGGGATATGGCCGGCGGCTTTGATGTGCTCAAGGACGTTCCCAAAACCCTGGTTTTTCGCCTCGCCTGGTATCGGAACAGTGTTTCGCAGGTGATTCCGGAACGGGTCATTACCCGTCCGCCGTCGGCAGAGCTGGCACCGGATCAGAAAGACGAGGATAGCCTGCCGGGATACGACGTTCTTGATCAGATCCTCAATCTCTATGTGGAGCGGGATCTCAGTGCCGATGCCATTGTGGTGCAGGGATTCGACAGGGCGGATGTCGATCGCGTGGTGCGGCTGGTGGATATTAACGAATATAAGCGCAGGCAGGCGCCGATTGGCGTGAGAATTACCGAAAGGGGTTTTGGTAAGGATCGGCGGTATCCGATCACCAATGGCTGGAAAAGCGGGAAGTAGATTGCCAGCGGGCTGCCTGATTGCTCGGGCAGCCCTACCAAATCTTATTCGTCGCCCATCAGGCCGAAGGTCACCACGCTAGACAGGGAGCGGTCCTCGCGTTTGAGTATGTCTGGCTGGAACTCTCCGTTCTCATTGAAGGCGGCGCTGTCCGGGAAGTTCTCTTTCAGCATTGCCACGGCATCCGTTGCTCCTTTTTTCAGATCCATGAAACGGAACGTTTCCGCCAGGATGATCAAGGCTTCTTCGACGGACGGCGTCGTTGAATAATTTTCGATAATGTATCGAGCTCGGTTGTTCGCCGCGATGTAAGCTTCACGGCTGATGTAATATCGTGCCGCGTAAAGTTCCAGTTCAGCTAGGCGGTTGCGGATCGCAATCATGCGCTGGCGGGCATCTGGAGCGTATTCGCTGGAGGGGTAGCGGTTCAGCAGCTCGGAAAAGTCCCGGAACGCCTGGCGCTGTTCGCCGGGGTCTCTTGCCGAAACGTCCACCGGGAAGTAGCGGGCAGCCAGGCCAATATCCAGATTATAGGATGCCAGGCCTCGCATATAGAGCGCATAGTCGGCGTGATCGCTCTGTGGATTCAGTCTGAGAAAACGGTCTGCCGCCGCGCGGGCCCCTTCCAGGTCAAGATTCTGGTAGCGGGCATAAATGAGGTCCAATTGGGCCTGTTCCGCATAGCGGCCAAATGGGTAGTAGGTTTCCAGATAGTCGAGGTTCTGCTCGGCTTCGTTGAAGTTGCCCGAGTTCATCGCATCGCGGGCATTTTCGTAATAGGTTTGTTCCGGCAGCACTTCTTCCTGCTTATCGTTCGATGCGCAGGCACTGATGAATAGCGCTGCGGTGGTGACTAGCAGTAATCGGACAACTGATCTCATGCCGGAATCCCGTATAATGGCAAAATTCGAAACGTCGGCCATTGTAACGGGGATCCGTTCACATGTGCAGTGGCACGCGCCGTGGATTCAGAAATTCTGACTCAAACGTAACACTCATACCGGCCCCGGGGGCTCAATGTCATCTGAAAACCGTATTATCGCCAGCTTCTCCATTCCACCGGAGCACAGCGACCGCCGCCTGGATCAGGCTGCGGCCGAACTGATGCCGGAGCACTCGCGCTCCCGACTGCAGGGCTGGATCAAAAGCGGCGCACTGACGGTCAATGGAAAAACCTGTAAGCCCCGGGACAAGGTAATGCTGGGCGACCGGCTCGATCTGGATGCGGAGCCGGAAGCGCAAGTCAGTTGGGAAGCGGAATCGATAGACTTGGATATTGTGTATGAAGACGAGCACCTGTTGGTCATTAACAAGCCTGCGGGCCTCGTGGTCCACCCGGCGGCAGGCCACGCTGACGGCACCCTGGTCAATGCCCTGCTCAACCATGCCCCGGAAGTGGAGAACCTGCCCAGAGCAGGGATTGTGCATCGTCTCGACAAAGATACGTCCGGCATCATGGTGGTAGCGCGCAGCCTGATTGCTCACACATCGCTGGTCGACCAGTTGCAGACCCGGACCATGGGGCGGGAATACGAAGCCATTGTGGTTGGCACCCTTACTGGAGGCTCGACGGTGGATGCACCGATTGGTCGCCACCCTCGTGAGCGCAAGAAAATGGCGGTCGTGCCTACCGGTAAGCCGGCGGTAACGCATTATCGCCTGGTGGAGCGCTTCGCAGCGCACACCCACGTTCGCTGTAAGCTGGAGAGCGGCCGTACCCACCAGATACGGGTGCATATGGCCCACGTGAAACATCCATTGGTGGGCGACCCTCAGTATGGCGGTCGACTACGTCTGCCGAAAGGCACAACAGACGAACTGAGGGACGTGCTTGCCAGTTTCCAGCGGCAGGCGCTCCATGCACGCCAGTTGACATTGGAACACCCGCAAACCGGTGAGATACTGGCTTGGGAGGTGCCACTGCCCGATGACATCGAAGGTCTGCTGGCCGCACTTCGAAAGCACGTTAAGGAGTTGGAGAACCATGACGTCTGAACTGCCGGTGATTGTCCCTGACTGGCCCGCTCCGTCTTGGGTGCATGCCGCATGCACGACGAGAATGGGCGGGGTCAGCCAAGCGCCGTGGCAATCCCTGAACCTCGGCACGCATGTGGGAGATCATCCCGATGATGTTGCGAAAAATCGGTCCCTGCTTGGGCAGTGGGCTGAGCCCGGCGCTCAGTCGTTCGGTTGGCTTAACCAGGTTCATGGTACTGACGTTGTTGAGTTGCCGCAGTCGGGTGCGGTCACCGCGGATGCCAGTGTGACCTCCCAGCCTGGGGTGGCATGTGTGGTGATGACAGCGGACTGTCTTCCGGTGCTTTTCTGTAACCCCGCCAGTGGCCAGGTGGCCGCTGCCCATGCTGGCTGGCGCGGCTTGTGTGGTGGTGTTCTGGAGCGAACGGTTGAGTATCTGGGTAATCCTGCTGCCGTCCTGGCGTGGTTGGGGCCGGCCATTGGTCCTGAGCAGTTTGAGGTTGGCCCCGAGGTCAGGGAGGCTTTCCTGATGAGCGATTCCCAATCGGGTGATGCGTTCATTTCCAGCCCTCGAAATCCTACCCATTATCTTGCGGATATCTATGAGCTTGCCCGGCAGAGGCTGGCAATGGCAGGTGTGCTTCAGGTCTACGGTGGTGAATTCTGCACGGTGACCGATCGTGAGCGTTTTTTCTCCTATCGTCGAGACGGGCAAACCGGGAGAATGGCAAGCCTGATATTCATCTCATGACATTCGTCAATTTTCTGACACTTTCCCGTCCGGTCTGCTTGAACTCCCACCAATCGCCCCTACATTAACTGTCAAAGCAGACGCAATGTCGCCGATGGAATTCTCCCATCGGTTCAGTGACAGAGATTTGGGAAGACCGAATTATGAGAATCGACAAACTGACCAGCAAACTCCAGACAGCACTGGCCGACGCCCAGTCGCTAGCGGTAGGCAGGGATCACAACTTTATAGAACCCGTGCACCTGATGCAGGCGCTGATGGACCAGGAAGGCAGCTCCATCAAGCCGCTGTTGAAACAATCGGGCGCTGAGCCTTCCCGGATACGCCAGGCTGTGGCCCGGGAGATTGAAAACCTGCCGGAAGTGCAGGGCTCTGCCGGCGATGTCTCTATGTCAAACGATATGGGCCGGCTCTTCAATATTGCCGACAAGCTGGCGCAGAAACGTGGTGACCAGTTCATTTCCAGCGAATTGCTGCTGCTGGCCGCACTAGAGGATCGGGGCAGCCTTGGGCGGGTTCTGCGGGAGCAGGGTGTCGACAAATCCGCATTGGAGCGTGCCATCGATGAGGTCAGAGGCGGTGAGTCGGTTGACGATGCGTCTGCAGAAGAGCATCGACAGGCGCTTTCCAAATACACCATTGATCTGACCGAACGTGCCGAGGCTGGCAAATTGGACCCGGTGATTGGTCGCGATGATGAAATCCGTCGGACCATTCAGGTACTGCAGCGTCGTCGCAAGAACAATCCGGTGCTCATTGGTGAGCCCGGTGTGGGTAAAACCGCAATTGTAGAAGGACTTGCCCAGCGCATTGTCAACGGCGAGGTGCCAGAAGGGCTCAAGAACAAGCGCGTGCTGTCTTTGGATATGGGCTCGCTGATTGCGGGCGCCAAGTTCCGGGGTGAGTTTGAAGAGCGCCTCAAATCCGTGCTGAATGAGTTGTCCAAGCAGGAAGGACAGATCATCCTGTTCATCGACGAAATTCACACCATGGTCGGCGCCGGTAAAGCGGAAGGTTCCATGGACGCCGGCAATATGCTCAAGCCCGCCCTGTCGCGCGGGGAGCTACATTGCGTGGGCGCCACCACCCTTGACGAGTATCGCGAAAATATTGAGAAAGACGCCGCCCTTGAGCGTCGGTTCCAGAAGGTACTGGTCTCCGAGCCTACCGAGGAGGACACCATAGCGATCCTCCGCGGCCTGAAGGAGCGCTACGAAGTTCATCACGGCGTGGAGGTCACAGACGGTGCCATCATCGCAGCGGCCAAGTTGTCTCATCGTTACATCGCTGACCGTCAGTTGCCGGACAAGGCCATTGATCTGGTGGATGAGGCTGCAAGCCAGATCCGCATGGAGATGGACTCCAAGCCAGAAGCGCTGGATCGCCTTGAGCGGCGTCTGATCCAATTGAAAATAGAGCGGGAGGCGTTGAAAAAGGAAACCGATGCCGCCTCCAAGAAGCGGCTTTCTGAGCTCTCGGATGTCATCTCCGGTATCGAGCGTGAGTACGCGGACCTGGAAGAGGTCTGGAATACCGAAAAAGCGGCACTGCATGGTTCCCAGAAGATCAAGAGTCAACTGGAACAAGCCCGGATCGACCTGGAAAATGCCCGCCGTGCAGGCGATCTCGGGCGCATGTCGGAGTTGCAATACGGCCGGATTCCGGAGCTGGAGCGCCAACTGGATATGGCGAGCCAGGCGGAAATGATGGAGATGAAGCTGCTGCGTAACCGCGTGACCGATGAGGAAATCGCCGAAGTGGTGTCCAAGTGGACGGGTATTCCGGTTTCGAAGATGCTCGAGGGCGAACGCGACAAGCTGATGCGAATGGAGGAAGCCCTCCATGGACGTGTCATCGGTCAGGACGAAGCCGTTGAGGCCGTGTCCAACGCGGTTCGTCGGTCCCGTGCAGGACTGTCAGACCCTCACCGCCCTAATGGTTCTTTCCTGTTCCTGGGGCCGACCGGTGTGGGTAAGACTGAGCTCTGCAAAGCCCTGGCGTCGTTCCTCTTTGATACCGAGGAGGCCATGGTTCGAATCGACATGTCTGAGTTCATGGAGAAGCATTCCGTCGCTCGGCTGATCGGTGCCCCTCCGGGATACGTTGGTTATGAAGAGGGTGGCTACCTGACCGAGGCCGTCCGCCGCCGGCCCTACTCAGTGTTGTTGTTGGATGAAGTTGAGAAGGCGCACCCGGACGTATTTAATATTCTGTTGCAGGTGCTTGAGGATGGGCGCCTTACAGATGGTCAGGGCAGAACGGTGGATTTTCGCAATACCGTCATCGTGATGACCTCAAACCTGGGGTCGGACATCATTCAGCAGAAAGCGGGTGAGGAAAACTACGAGTCCATGAAGAAGGACGTTATGGACGTAGTGGGTACTCACTTCAGGCCAGAGTTCATTAACCGGGTGGATGAAGTGGTGGTGTTTCATCCGCTGGCTGAAAGTCAGATTCAGGGCATTGCCCGGATTCAGATTAATGCTCTGGGCAAGCGCCTGAAAGAGCAGGATATGTCGTTGATGCTGGACGACGCAGCGATGGAGTTGCTGGCGGAAGTTGGCTACGACCCCGTTTACGGTGCTCGTCCATTGAAGCGGGCCATTCAGCGAATGATTGAGAATCCGCTGGCCCAGAGGTTATTGCAAGGGGACTTCCTGCCCGGTGATACCATTCGTGGGTCGGTCAAAGATCATGGTTTGGAGTTCTTGAAAGCGTAATGTCAGGAGCGACGAGGCGGAGCATTGTGCTCTCCCTCGTCCGGATCCAACCAGAGTGTCTCTTGCATTAACCTTCGGCAGGTTCGCCGCAGTTTTCCTCTGCGATTTTCTCAAACTGCTGTTTCTGCTCCTCGATTTCTTCGGGGGTCAGATACCGCAGTTCCCCTTCCTCTTCTATACGGATCCTGCTGTTCTGCTGAATTAGCTTAAGATTGGTGCGTGCGGTTTCGCAGTTGGCTTCCCGTTGTTTGCGCCGCGCTTCCTCTACGGCGCTTTCCTGGCGTTTCTCGCTTTCTTTGGCTTCCCGGGTTTCGAGCTGTTCCAATTGTTCCTGCGGGCTCATCCGGTTGCCTCCGGAGGATTTGCCGGTGCGAACATTGACGGACTCCGCCTGCTGTCCGGTTGGCTGCCGATCGCCAAAGTGCGTAACCCCGTCTTCGTCGGTCCATTTATACACGGAAGCCGCGAAAGTCATTGCTGGTGTCGCAGCCAGAAGTACTGCCAGGGTGAGGGTTTTTCTGTTCATGCCGTTGCTCATTCCGCGTTAGCCTTGTCGAAGTTCCGCCCGTAGCGGCCCCGTCTCTATGTTAGCCTATGTTTATCATGCCATTTGTAAAGGCAAGTTTCTTCAATCTGGTTCAAATAGTTGCACAAAGTATGGCAGACCTTCGGTGGGTACGGGCAGAGAAAACAGCCGCCGCTATTGACAGGGAGTTTAGCGCTGTCAAAATTACCGATTGCCTGAAGACTGGGGTCAATACGGCAGGCAATCCCGAGCGAGTATCCCCCGTTAATTACCACACTGAATGCCCCGCGCAGGTCGCGGACTGGTTGTTGCTTACGTGCAACCCGTTGATTGGCCGTTCTCCGCAACCCTCAGGAGGGCGGCTGGCCAGGAGACAACCTCTTAATAGCTGGTGTGGCGGAGTATCCGGTTCAGCTTTCACAAGAAGCATGATGTCCGGACATCCAGGCAACCGGGACGTTTCCCGGCTCATTCACTCGTAGAAGAGGGTAGAACATCGTGGAGTTATTGTCTGGCGCCGATATGCTGATCCGGTCCCTGCAAGATGAGGGGATCGAATACATATATGGCTATCCGGGTGGTGCAGCGTTGCATATTTATGACGCGCTGTTCAGGCAGGACAAAGTCAAGCACATTCTGGTGCGTCACGAGCAGGCTGCGGTCCACATGGCCGACGGTTATGCCCGTGCTACCGGATTACCGGGCACCGTTCTGGTGACCTCGGGTCCTGGAGCCACCAACACCATCACTGGCATTGCCACTGCCTTCATGGATTCCATCCCGATGGTGGTCCTGTGCGGTCAGGTTGCATCGACTCTGATTGGTGAAGATGCATTCCAGGAGACCGATATGATCGGTGTCTCCCGTCCTGTCGTGAAACACAACCTGAGTGTCCGTCATCCGGAAGAGATCCCCGAGATCGTTCGCAAGGCCTATTACATTGCCTCGACAGGTCGTCCCGGACCGGTTGTTGTTGATATCCCGAAAGATATGACAACGCCAAACGAGCGCTACGAGTATGTCTTTCCCAAGAAGGTCAAGCTCCGTTCGTACAATCCGGCCATTCGTGGCCACGCTGGGCAGATCAAGAAAGCCGTCGATATGCTCATGGCAGCCAAGCGTCCCATTATTTATGCGGGCGGCGGTGTCATCCTCGGCAAAGCCACGGATCAGCTGACCGAGTTGGTCAGGATGTTGGGTTATCCGATTACCAACACTCTGATGGGCATTGGGTGTTATCCGGCCTCCGATACTCAGCACATCGGCTGGCTGGGTATGCATGGCACCTACGAATCAAACATGGCCATGCATCATTCGGATCTTATCCTCTGTGTGGGTGCGCGATTCGATGACCGGGTGACCAATGCGACAGAAAAATTCTGTCCCGGTGCCCGCATTGTCCATATCGATATCGACCCGGCCTCCATCTCCAAAACCATTGATGCGGATGTTCCCATTGTTGGCCCGGTGGATGCGGTGCTTAAGGAAATGATCACTCTCGTCAAAGAGAGCAAGGAAAAGCCTGACGCCGATGCAATTGCTGCCTGGTGGAAGCAGATTGAAGAGTGGCGGGCATTCCATGGCATGCGTTACGAGACCAGCCCGGATGTCATCAAGCCTCAGGAAGTGGTGGAGGCGCTCTGGAAGCTTACCAATGGTGAAGCCTTTGTGACCTCCGATGTGGGTCAGCACCAGATGTTTGCAGCCCAGTACTACAAGTTTGATAAGCCCAATCGCTGGATCAACTCCGGCGGCCTTGGCACCATGGGCTTCGGCCTGCCAGCGGCTATGGGGGTCAAGTTGAACTTCCCCGATGACGAGGTGCTTTGCATTACCGGTGAAGGCAGTATCCAGATGAATATCCAGGAGCTGTCGACCTGTAGTCAGTACGATATTCCAGTAAAGATCATCAATCTGAATAACCAGGCCCTTGGTATGGTCAAGCAGTGGCAGGACATGAACTACGAGTCCCGTCACTCCCAGTCCTACATGGAGTCCCTGCCGGACTTCATCAAACTGGCAGAGGCCTATGGTCACGTTGGTGTCCGAATCGACCGAAAGGAAGATCTGGTGCCAAAGCTCAAAGAAGTGCTGGCGATGAAAGACCGGCTGGTTTTCGTTGATATCTACGTGGACCGTTTTGAACACGTCTACCCGATGCAGGTGGCCCGTGGTTCAATGAAGGACATGTGGCTCAGCAAGACGGAGAGGGTCTGATCATGCGTCGAATCATTTCTGTTTTGCTTGAAAACGAGCCCGGTGCACTGTCCCGTGTTGTTGGTCTGTTCTCGCAGCGTAACTACAACATTGAAACGTTGACGGTGGCGCCGACCGAGGACGAAACCCTGTCGCGCCTGACGGTAACGACCACAGGCTCGGACAAAGTCATCGAGCAGATCACCAAGCAGCTCAACAAGCTGATTGAAGTGGTCAAGCTGGTGGATCTGACGGAGGGCTCCCACATCGAGCGTGAGCTGATGCTGGTCAAGCTCAAGGCCACCGGGTCCCAGCGTGCCGAGATCAAGCGTACGGTTGATATCTTCCGTGGCCAGATCGTGGATGTTACCAGCTCGGTCTATACCGTTCAGTTGGCCGGTGCCAGTGAAAAACTGGACGGCTTTATTCAGGCGGTGGGTACCTCGGGCGTGCTTGAGGTTGTTCGCAGCGGGGTTTCGGGCATCGCCCGTGGTGAAAAGGTATTAAGCCTGTAACAGGCACTGACATCATTCTGTACAATGACGGCCCCCAAAAGGCCAATACAATATTATAGAGGTTTTCCATGCAGGTTTATTACGATAAGGATTGTGATCTTTCCATCATTCAGGGCAAGAAAGTTGCCATCATCGGTTTTGGCTCACAGGGGCACGCGCATGCATGCAACCTGAAAGAGTCCGGTGTGGATGTAACGGTTGGTCTGCGCCCAGGTTCTTCTTCCATTGCCAAGGCGGAAGCCTATGGCCTCAAAACCAGTGACGTTCCCGCAGCAGTTGCCGCAGCGGATGTAGTTATGGTTCTGACGCCGGACGAGTTCCAGGCCCAACTGTATAACGCAGAGATCGAGCCGAATCTGAAGCAGGGCGCCACTCTGGCGTTTGCCCACGGTTTTGCGATCCACTACAACCAGATCGTGCCGCGCAAAGATCTGGATGTGATCATGATTGCCCCGAAAGCGCCGGGCCACACTGTGCGCACCGAATTTACCCGTGGCGGCGGTATCCCTGATCTGATTGCCATCTTCCAGGATGCTTCCGGCAACGCCAAGAACCTGGCGCTCTCGTACGCCAGCGGTATCGGTGGCGGCCGCACCGGCATCATCGAAACCACCTTCAAGGATGAGACTGAAACCGATCTGTTTGGTGAGCAGGCTGTTCTCTGTGGTGGTACCGTTGAGCTGGTAAAGGCGGCCTTCGAAACACTCGTGGACGCCGGTTACGAGCCTGAAATGGCGTACTTCGAGTGTCTGCACGAGCTGAAGCTGATTGTTGACCTGATGTACGAGGGCGGTATTGCCAACATGAACTACTCCATCTCCAACAACGCGGAGTATGGTGAGTACGTGACTGGTCCGGAGATCATCAACGAGCAATCCCGCGAAGCCATGCGCAATGCCTTGAAGCGCATCCAGACCGGTGAATACGCCAAGATGTTTATTCAGGAAGGCAGCAGCAACTACCCGTCCATGACGGCCCGTCGCCGCATTAATGCCGAGCATCAGATTGAGACCGTTGGCGAAAAACTGCGCTCCATGATGCCCTGGATCTCCGCGAACAAGATCGTGGACAAAGACAAAAACTGATCCGGTACCTCGGACTGGTTTGGAAAACGCGGCCCGGGTGGCCGCGTTTTTCGTATATACTCCGCCTAAATGCTTTCCGGAGTGATTGGAATGACTGATGAAAAGAAGCAGGCCGAAACACAGGCTGAAAAGAAAGATGTTCGGGGACGGTCAGACGCCTCTGGTCATGAACATGATATTGAGTCCGGCGAAGTTGTCGAGGAAGAGTTGGTAGAGGGGGCGCCGGTTCGTCGCAAGGGGATATACCTGCTGCCTAATGCGCTGACAACGGCTTCCCTGTTCTCTGGCTTCTACGCGATCGTTTCCGCCGCAAACGGCGTATTCGACAATGCCGCGATTGCGATCTTTGTATCCATGATCCTGGATGGGCTTGACGGTCGGGTTGCCAGGTTGACCAATACTCAGAGTAAGTTCGGCGAGGAATACGACAGTCTCGCGGATATGGTCGCCTTTGGTGTGGCTCCGGGTATGGTGGCGTTCTTCTGGTCGCTGAACAGTCTTGGTCAGGTTGGTTGGGCCATTACCTTTATCTATGTGGCGGGAGCTGCTTTGCGGTTGGCGCGATTCAATACCCAGATCGGCTCCATGGACAAGAAGTTTTTCGTGGGGCTGCCCAGTCCTGCGGCTGCAGCGTGTGTTGCCGGGTTAGTGTGGTGTTTTCATGCGATGGAGCCGGCCAGTTGGCTAACCCTCATGACGATCATCGTCGTTGGCGGTTGTGGTGTGTTGATGGTCAGCAACATTCTCTATAAGAGTTTCAAGGACCTGGATATGCGGGGGCGGGTGCCGTTCGCTGCAATACTCCTGGTGGTGCTGATGTTTGTGGTTGTCGCGCTTGATCCGGCAACAGTCCTGTTTAGCGGGTTCCTTATCTATGCGTTGTCGGGGCCGGTTTTTGCACTGTTTAGAAAATCGCGCCGCTCGGCAGGCGAGTCGGCGTAATTTCGGCCTGAAAAATGAACGTTCTGATTGCGGTTTGATCAGCGTTATAGGGGGTAACCGAAACAGAGTAAAATTAATTGATTAACCTCGTTGACACATTCTCAGGGCTCTGTAGAATGCGCATCTCTTTCGAGGGGAACGCCGCCGAGGCGGACCAGAAATTGAAAGGCAACCGTTTGAATTTGTTGGCAGTTTTTCGGTTTAAAACCGAAGTCAAAATAAACGGTTGACAAGGTAGCGATTCGATGTAGAATACGCCACCTTGATCGGGCAAGCCCCGAACGCTCTTTAAAAAGTTAACCAAGTAATTCGTGTGGGCGCTGGCCG
>JYMV01021174.1_pt1 | contig 99357 bp, 86 predicted proteins | sample 338911 | NCBI WGS metagenome assembly JYMV01 (sample SAMN03354496, study PRJNA234377) | hydrothermal vent metagenome | biome: Deep sea; feature: Hydrothermal plumes at the Eastern Lau Spreading Center, Western Pacific Ocean; material: Seawater | place: Tonga | collected 2009 | depth 2000 m m | reverse complement strand
TGAAGAAGTCGCCCCCTGTGTAGTCTGCAGGTGGGTTGTAGGTAAAGCTACCGTCTGCTGCTATGTTCACTACAACTCCCTGGTCTGAAGTCACCGTAAGGGTGGTCACCACCTGGTTGTCTCCCTCAAGGTCCTCGTCGTTCGTAAGTACATTCCCATTGATCGGAACATTCACAACCGTGTCGCGGAAATCGTTCACCGCGATGGTACAGTTTTCAAGAATTGTAACCTCAACGGTATCATTACAAAGATTTCCATCTATCGCAGTAATTGTGTAGGTACCTGCCGCTAAATTATCGAATGTTTCTGATGCTTGCGGTGTTCCTCCGTCTAAGCTATAGCTATACGGCGGTGTTCCACCTGTAGCCCTTACGGTTACAGATCCAGTTCCGTTTCCGCAGACAATATCGTCCTGAGCAGTAATGGTAATGTCTAATGCTTCAGAAGGCTGACCCACTGTTGCTTCATCATTTAATATACATCCGTTTGCATCTGTGATTATAACAGAATACGTACCTGCCGAAAGATTTGAAATGTCTTGTGTAGTTTCGCCATTGCTCCATACGTAGCTATATGGCGTAGTTCCGCCCCCAACAGTTAAGTCTAATGATCCTGTGCTTTCTCCGAAGCAAGCAACATTTGTCACTGCAATACCAGAGGTAAGCTTGGTAGGCTCTCCTACTGTAGTTGAGCTATTTACCGTACAAAGCGTGGCTGTATCAGTTACTGTTACGGTATAGGTTCCGGCCGTAAGACCTGTAATAGATTGAGTTGTTTGTCCACCAGGACTCCATGAGTATGTATAATTTCCTAATCCGCCAGAAACATTTACAGTGGCTGTTCCGTCGTTACCTCCGTTACATGAAACGGGAGTTGACAAGGCAGTAGCAGAAAGATTTCTACAGTCGCCATTGTTCACGGTAACCGTAGTTGTATCCTTACAACCGTTTGCATCTGTAACTGTTACTGTATATGTTCCGTCGCTTAACCCAGTAATGGTTTGGGTAGTTTGGCCACCCGGACTCCATAGGTAGGTATACGGTGGAATTCCTCCAGAAGCATTTGCTGTAGCAGTACCATCATTAGTAGTTGGTCCAGTTTCGTCTGTTGCAGTAGCTGTAGCACTAACCGCAGTAGAAGGCTCTGAAATAGTAATACTTTCTTCGACTGGTTGACAAAGTGTACCATCAATAGTTACACTTACCGTATAGACGCCAGCGAATTGTTCAGAAATCGTGCTTGGAGTACCGGCTGGCAAACCAGCATCTACTTGCTGTGGAGTTGTATTCCATGTATATGTAAAAGTAGCTCCAGGGTTCGCTGTAGAACTAGCCTGAACAGAAGCAGAACCTGTATTTTGTCCTTTACAAAGTACATCAGTTATATTGGTTACGTTAATTACGGCATCACAGTTTTGAACACATGTAATAATCACACTTTGTTCTTCTGTACAACCATTTGCGTCTGTAACAACAACCGTATATTGTGTTCCACCTAAAAGGCTTGCAGACAATCCAGTTGCTGTAGCAGTGGTTTGGTTATTAGGATCATCCCATTGGTATGTATAGGGCCCAACACCACCTGAAACAGTTGCAGTAGCTGTACCATTCTGGCACAACGCAGTTGCAGCAGCATTCGTTTTAGTAAGCTCAATAATAATTGGCTCAGGTTGTGTGAGTGTTACTAGAAGATCATCTGTATTTCCGAGAGAATCGGTTACTACGATGTTATAGTTTCCAGCAGTTAAGTTATTGAAAGTCGGTGAGCCTTGCGGCGTACCTCCATTCAATGTATAGCTATACGGTGGCACACCTCCAGATGTAGTAACTGTAATGGCACCGGTATTGTCTCCGTTACATAGAATATTCGTTTTAGAAACTAATTCTAAAATTACCTCAAAGCCATCTACGAAATCGTTTCCGCAAGAAGATTCGAGTGATATAGTTCTTGTAATAAGGTTATCATTTGCTCCATCAACGTCAGAAATTGAAATATAACCAGGAAGGTCATTTTCCATGATTTCGAACACTACTTCGCTAAACGGATCTGGAATTACCACTTCTTTTTTATAGTTACCGTCTCCATCTGTCATTACTGTTTCAGAACTTCCATCTGATCCTACAACATCTATAGATACATTGGCCAACGGATTTCCTTGTTCGTCGCTAACATTTCCGCAGATCACTGGATTAGTAATAAATACTGCATCAGGATCATCAAAGTCTGCACAACTAACATTAAATGAGTAATAGCGGTCGCTATCACCATCTAACTTACCAATACGGTAGGTTAACGATGATTTTGTTTGCCAGTAATTACTATAGGTATAGCGTGGGTCTAGGGATACATCATCACCTGGAGCAACGCTAATTGAAGTAGACTCTCCTCTAATTTCGGTAGCAGTCTGTGTAATATTAAGGAAGGTATTGTTGCTTACAAAGTATGCATCGGGAAGACTCACCTCAGCATATTCACGTGTACTCACGTTATCGCCATCTATGTCTAGTGGAGTTCCGTAGAAAGAAATTTCAACTTCATCACCATAATTACCACCATCTTCAACAAAGGTGATACTAAAGAGCACACTTTGGTCATTATTATTGGTACTTTCAATTCTTGGTTGGAAAGCTTCTGGCAATCCAGAAGAAGTAACATCTATTTCTTTTAGAGAAGCTCCTCCTGCAAATTCTTCAATTTTCACCAAAGCATCTAAGGTAGTTCCATGAGGATTTGAAGGGAATACATCTGAGAATCGATATACTGCTCCAATTTTTAAATCTTGACCAGCAATAAGTTTCGGACTAACAAAATTTGAATTCTTATACAATGGTGTACAGTTACAATCTCTAGGATCTGGATCTGACACAACATTAATTGTTACCGTTGCAGTGGCTGTTTTTGGCAAGTTTGTGCACGGAGTAGGATCGTCTTGGATGGTGTAGGTAAAGAAGGTACTTCCGGTAAAACCATTATTTGGTGTAAAGGTGAAACTTCCGTTACCGTTATTTACAAAACTTCCGTTTTGTGGATTTGTATTTGAAATAATACTGAATGGATCCCCATCAGGATCAAAATCCAACCCGTCACCATTATCATCCAACACATTAAAAGTAATCGATTGATTTAAGCCTGTAGAAAAATCTTCACCAAAAGCAACAGGTGCTGCGTTATCGGCATCTTCAACTTCGTATACAACCTCACTAATACATTCAGTGTTCTTATTTTTTACTTTAACAGTATACGTTCCAACACCTATGTTATTAAACTGTGTAGATGATTGGAAATTTCCGCTGTCTAGCGCATATCGGTATTGAGAACCTAAAGGCCCAAGCACACTCAACACCCCATTATTTGGGTTACTACCGCAAGTAAACTGCACAGTAGCCTCGTCTGGATTCGGATTAATTGTAAGTGTTACCGTATTGGTATCTGTGATATTCTGGTTTGGTGCCGGGAGGCGAACTTTATAGGTAAAAGTTACATCGCCTGTAAATCCAGGCTGTGGAACGTATTCGTAACTTCCATCAGTATTAAGTGTAAAACTTACTCCTGAAGGACTAGGACCTGACATGAGTGTATAGGTAGACCCTGTTGGCACTGTAGTTGAGTTGTCTATCTGACCATTAATAGGTTCGTCTACGCATCCCATTTTTGTTTGGGGCTGTGCATATCGTTGTAAGATGAAGAATTTTCCATCACCATGATCGTTAGACGCCCCTAAAAAGCGAACTCTCGTAATTTTTGAACCAACTGGAGCTACATTATCTAATTGGAACAATCCGATAGAAATTGTTTGACCGTTGTCCTGTTCTCTTCCAGAACCCCAGTAATCTGAACCATTCGCCGGCTCACTAAAACCGCCGCCAGTTAAATTTCCGCTTGTTCTAATAAAAGTATCCCCTAAAGGTTGTTCAGGACCACCTCCAGCAGGAATACCGAAAAATCGAACGTACAAGCAGTTATTACCACCACGCTCTGTAACCGCCAAAATCCCACCGGCGTTTGATGGGATTGGAGGGTCATAAAAAAGTGTTTGTAATTGTGAATCTGTTTCTTGGGCACCATTAATTCCGTTAGCTTTATTAAAGTTCAAACAGATATCGTCTCCTTGTGGAGCTGAAGCTTCAAAATAATGATTTAAGTTTCTACTCTGAAAAGCAGCACGTGCATTCGAATTCCATGGACTGTTTGGTCCGGCGTTCGAGGTGCTACTAGTCCCTACTGTCTGGGAACCATTGAGCCAAATATTGTTGGTGCCATTTCCGGCCGTCCCTAAACGGGTGAGTTCATATCCAGAAGGAACTACAAACGTATTAAACACAGAACCATCTATCGTAATAGATTTAATAGTCGCTGGATTGTTGTTGTTGAAAGTTCCGTTGATAGTCTGACTATCTTCCCATTGAAAGGTAACTCCATTTCTAATAGAAGGTGATTGCACCCCTATCTGAGACTGTGCGAGAAAACCAATTAAAAGGAATGCCCCAAGAAGCCCCCTTTTAATATATTTCATATTCCAAGAAACAAAAGTAAAATTTTGCATACTAACTTATTTTTATTGTTGTATTAAAATGCCCCAACTGCATTTTTTATCTGTTGATGTTGCCAAATATACGTAGGAGAAAAGATTACGGACTTGTAAAAAAGTGACTTTTAGCCGACTTGTAGGAAAAATTCGGTGAACTACACAAATTTCTCTTTTTTCTAGATAAATTTTGTAGGAATAAAACATACGTGTTTATACGTATATGGCATTATTATTTGGGTTAAACGTCTGTCGTTTGTGGGAATACATTAAAAAGCAACAAGTGAATTTTAAGTAAATTTTTGTAAGAGAACTAGCGTCTATTCACGAATTTTTTATCCCGAAATTGGACCTTTAATCTTGTTTGGTATTATTTTATATACGAGGTTTTTTAAGGGACGGATTTGTACTTTTTAATAAAATTTCTATCTAAATAGTTCTGGTTTTTTTTAATCTAGAAATCGTAAGTCTATAATGATTTGACCGCTAAGGTTTACCTTTCGAAACAGGATACATTTGAAGTATCTTTTTACTTGAAATCATCATCTAAATTCCAAAGTCATAGTATCTTTGCAGCCTTTAAGATGAATGTATGTTGCAAAAAGAAATAGATAGACGGAAGACTTTTGGAATTATTTCACACCCCGATGCAGGTAAAACAACACTGACAGAGAAATTGCTGTTATTTGGTGGGGCAATCCAAGAGGCTGGAGCAGTGAAGAGCAATAAAATAAAGAAGGGTGCTACGAGCGATTTTATGGAAATTGAGAGGCAGCGTGGTATTTCGGTTGCCACGTCAGTACTTGCATTTGAATACGATGGAACCAAAATCAACATCCTCGATACTCCTGGCCACAAAGACTTTGCTGAAGATACCTTTAGGACCCTCACCGCGGTAGATAGCGTGATTGTAGTAATTGACGTAGCCAAAGGGGTTGAGGAACAAACTGAAAAATTGGTAGAAGTGTGCCGTATGCGCAACATACCCATGATTGTCTTTATAAATAAGTTAGACCGTGAAGGGAAAGATGCTTTTGAACTTTTAGATGAAATTGAACAAAAATTACACCTTAGGGTAACCCCGCTATCGTTCCCGATTGGTATGGGATACGATTTTAAGGGAATTTATAATGTTTGGGAGAAAAATGTAAATCTCTTTAGTGGAGACAGTCGTAAAAATATTGAAGAGACCATTGAGATTGAAGATATCGCTAGTGAAGAATTAGACGGTCTTATTGGTTCAAAAGCGGCCGACACTTTAAGAGAAGAATTAGAATTAGTCTACGAAGTGTATCCAGATTTTAATAGAGAAGAATATCTCGAAGGCAGCTTGCAACCTGTCTTTTTTGGCTCTGCCCTAAATAATTTTGGCGTTAGAGAACTGTTAGACTGTTTTGTTGAAATAGCTCCCAAACCTAGACCGAAAGAAAGCAATACCCGTTTGGTACGACCGGAAGAAAAAGATTTTTCTGGCTTCGTCTTTAAAATTCATGCAAACATGGATCCGAAGCATCGGGATCGTTTGGCATTCATTAAGATAGTTTCTGGAACATTTGAGCGAAATACGCCCTATTTGCATGTTCGGCATGGTAAAAAACTCAAGTTTTCAAGTCCGAATGCTTTTTTTGCTGAAAAGAAACAAATCGTGGATATTTCGTACCCAGGGGATATTGTGGGATTGCACGATACCGGAAATTTCAAAATTGGTGATACATTAACTCAAGGTGAAGAAATGCATTACAAAGGAATCCCTAGTTTTTCCCCAGAACATTTCAAATATATCAACAATGCAGATCCTATGAAGAGCAAGCAGCTCGAAAAAGGAATCGACCAACTCATGGACGAAGGGGTTGCCCAATTGTTTACATTAGAGCTGAACGGCAGAAAAGTAATAGGTACCGTAGGTGCGCTACAATTTGAAGTGATTCAATACCGACTAGAACATGAATACGGGGCCAAATGTAGTTATGAAAATCTAAATGTTCACAAAGCCTGCTGGGTGCAACCAAAAGATCCTAAGAATGCCGAATTTGCCGATTTTAAACGTGTAAAATCGAAGTTTTTGGCTAAAGATAAAAAAGGACAACTGGTCTTTTTTGCAGATAGTGCATTTACCTTACAGATGACTCAAAGCAAATATCCAAACATCAAATTTCATTTTGTGAGTGAGTTTGAAAAAAGCACAACACTCTAGCGCTACCTTTTATAGATATATCGCCTGAATATCCAATCGGTCCCCATTTCCGAAGGAAACTCTAAAAGCCGCATCTTCGGTTAACCCGCCACCATACACAGCACCTTGTAAATGCACGCTGTATGTACCAGGGTCTAATGCGATGGTCATAGACCTAGAATTGTACACAAGGCCCGTAGCCGTATCGCAGTTCATATTAGAGTATACTACGCTCGTCATCCCATACGACTTTGACGTATCTGGAGCGACTCCGTTTCCAAGGTAAAAATAGTTATGGGCCACTTTTGCTCTTCCGTCATCAATCTTTGCCGTTCCGTCATACGATTCGAAATCTAACGCTACGTAGTATGTAATCACCACCATAGCGCGTTGGGTAAGCGTAAAATCTTTTTGGTATAGCTCGGCAGCATTTAGACCAGAATTAGCCTGCGTCTGAACAGTTACCGGTACGGGAATATTAGAATCTGAAGATAGTTCGCCAGATAATTTTCCGATGGTAATGGTACCGTGCTGATCTGCCACCACATTATATGTTGAACTACCTCCTAGGTTATTGGCGTTATTAGAGCTGCTCAAGCCTTCTACTCGAATAGAGCTTCCACTACCTGCTATATGCAGTGCTTCTTGCGGATTGGTAGTGCCAATCCCAACTTGTGCATTACCAGCCGTTATGGCAATCATGCTTAGTAAACAAAGTGTAATTATATTTTTCATATCTAGGTATTTTATAATTGTAATCGATTTGATTATTTTTTTAATTCTGTAATAATGGTGCGTCTGCATTTCCGGAAGAACATTCGCAACCTACGTCGGCACCCCGCTCATAGGTAATCGTAACTGTAGAAGTATCACAGGTTGTATCATTGGGTGCTGGCAGGCATACGGTATACTCAAAAGTTACATCTCCTAAAAAGCCAACCGTTGGAGTGTAGGTATAACTTCCATCTGGCGAGAATGTAAAATTCGCTCCTGCAGGTGTGGGTCCACTTGTTACACTAAATGTAGATCCAGAAGGAACATTTTTACCGTCTAAAGTACCATTGAAAGGCACATTCATACAACTGCGTTCTGCTTTCGGAACTGCATATTTTTGTAGGATAAAGAATTTTCCATCACCGTGATCTATGGTTGCAGCCATTAAGTCTACACGTTTGATTAGCGATCCTACGGGTGCTAAATCTTCTAGTTGAAAAATAGCGATTCCAATAGTTCCGTTATTTTCGACGACACGTCCAGAGTTCCAATAGTCTACGTCTGCAGGAGGCGCATTGGTAATTGGTCCCCACTGCGTCGAATTTGCCCGTACAAACGTATCACCTAGGAACTGGTCAGGTCCTCCACCAGCGGGCACGCCATACACCGAAATATAGTAGCAGTTGTTTGCATTTCTTTCTGAAATGGCCACAATACCCCCGGCATTTGATGGAATGCCAGGATTATAATACAATGATTGAATCTGGGTGTCTGTACTAGCAACTGCTGAAAAATCGTTACAAAGATCACGTCCGTTATTATTCGATTCGAAGTAATGGTTAAAGTTTTTGTCTTGAAATGCGGCCAACGCATCTGCATTCCACGTAGCATTTGAGCTATTGGTATTTACGTTGGTGCCATTTTGGATAATCGTATTTTTATCGTGCCCATCAGGTCCTAAACGCGTTAGCGCATATGAGGAAGGCACCGCAAACGATTGAAATACTTCACCATCTATAGTGATAGAATTTAATACGGCTGGATCATTCGTTGTTGGTTGGGTTGCATCCCATTGAAAAGTCGCACCGGTTCGTACCGATGGGGCTTGTGTTTGCGCAAATGTCGTGGTTGAAAACGCGCAGCAGCTAATAAGAATGCACATGATTATTGTGCGTGCCAATCTGTAAGTAGGTACAGTTGATTTCATAAGTATAAATTTGGGTTCGATTCTCAACAACAATTGAAAAAAATTGCCGGGGCGGTTGAGAATGAGACAAATATATACGGTGCTGCGTATTTTCCTACAAGAAAAATTCAACTATTCGATATAACTGAAGTATTTCTCGATGAAATACACAAAATAAAATCATATTAACTAAAAAAGTAGGACATTATCTCCCTCTTTTTTACAAATATTACTGAATTTAAGGTCGTATTTAATCTAAATAGTATCTATAAATGGCTAGAATTCAAAATCCCATAAAAAAACCTGCTGAATTATCAGCAGGTTTTCCTGAGGTTTTAAGCCTCTCCCGTCGGACCGAAATTAATCGGCATGGGCGGCTGTTGGTAGTCTTTAATTTCACCGTGTTGTTGTTCAAAGCGAGATACATTATCGTGCATTGCTTTTAAAAAACGTTTGGCGTGTTGCGGCGTTAAAACAATTCTAGACTTTACTTTGCTTTTAGGAACACCTGGCATGATACTCACAAAATCTACTACAAATTCACTTTGTGAATGGTTAATGATTGCTAGGTTGCTATAGATACCCTGAGCTATCTCTTGATCTAACTCAATATTTATCTGTCCTTGTTTCGGTTTTTTATTTTCTTCCATATAAATTTATTTTGGGCTTCCGCATAAACGAAAGACTTATTGTTATACTTTACAATTCTTAAAACAAAAACCCGCGATGTTGTGTCACGGGTTTTTGATATTTATTTTAGGTTTCGACTGCGCTCAACCAGACATTTGATTTAATACCAAAGTGTCATAATTAATTATAGTTTACTTCTTGTTTCTCTTTCGTCATTTCTTCAAACTCTTCCTTCGAGCCTACAATAATAGTATCATAGCGTCTCATACCAGTACCGGCAGGAATTTTATGACCTACAATTACATTCTCTTTCAAGCCTTCTAACGTATCAACCTTACCGCTCACCGCAGCTTCGTTCAATACTTTAGTAGTTTCCTGGAAGGATGCTGCAGAAATAAACGACTTGGTCTGTAACGATGCTCTGGTAATACCTTGCAATATTGGTGTTGCAGTTGCATTCACTGCGTCACGTGCTACTACCAAGGCTTTGTCGTTACGACGTAAAATCGAGTTCTCATCACGTAAATCGCGAGGAGAAATGATTTGTCCTTCTTTCAAGTTCTCAGAGTCGGCTGCATCTTCTACGACTTTCATTCCGAAAATCTTATCGTTTTCTTCAATAAAATCATAGGTATGTACCAATTGGTTTTCTAGGAACGTTGTATCTCCTGGATCTACAATTCGCACTTTACGCATCATTTGTCTTACTACAACTTCGAAGTGCTTATCGTTAATCTTCACCCCTTGCAGTCGGTATACCTCTTGAACTTCGTTCACCAAGTATTGTTGTACTGCAGATGGGCCTTTAATACGTAAGATATCTTCTGGAGTGATTGAACCATCAGAAAGTGGCATCCCGGCACGAACGTAATCGTTCTCCTGCACCAAGATCTGGTTGCTCAGCTTCACCAAGTATTTCTTGATTTCACCTAGCTTAGATTCTACAATGATCTCACGGTTACCACGCTTAATCTTTCCGAAGGAAACAACACCATCAATTTCACTAACTACAGCTGGATTTGATGGGTTACGTGCCTCGAATAATTCAGTTACACGTGGAAGACCTCCCGTAATATCACCCGCTTTCGCTGATTTACGTGGAATCTTCACCAAGATTTTACCAATCTTGATTTTATCACCATCATCTACAGACAGTAATGCCCCTACTGGAAGGTTGTACGAACGAATTACTTCGTCTTTCTTTCCTACAATCTGTAAGGTTGGGATTTTCTTCTTATCTCTAGATTCAGTAATTACTTTTTCTTGGAAACCGGTCTGCTCATCAATTTCAACTGCATACGTAACACCTTGTTCAATATTCTCGTACTTAATCTTACCTGCAAATTCTGAAATAATCACACCGTTATATGGATCCCACTGGCATACCACATCCCCTTTTTCCAATTTTTGGCCATCTTTTACGAAGATGGTTGAACCGTAAGGAATATTATTGGTACTTAGGGTAATTCCTGTTTTCTCGTCAATCAACTTCAATTCTGAAGTACGTGAAATCACGATATCTACCGTCTTACCGTCAGCATCTTCACCTTTCACAGTTTTCAGATCTTCGATTTCAGCTTTACCATCAAATTTAACGGTTAGCTTATTTTCTTCGGAAATGTTACCTGCAATACCACCCACGTGGAAGGTACGCAACGTAAGCTGTGTTCCTGGCTCACCAATAGATTGTGCTGCCACAACACCTACAGCTTCACCTCGCTGAACCATTTTGTTGGTCGCTAGGTTACGTCCGTAACATTGTGCACAGATACCTTTTTTCGCCTCACACGTTAATGGAGAACGAACTTCAATACTTTCTATAGGAGATTCGTTGATGGTTTTTGCAATGGCTTCCGAAATATGGTCGCCTGCATTTGCCAACACCTCTTTTGTCAATGGATTCACTACGTCGTTCAACGAAGTACGCCCAACAATTCGAGCGCCTAATGATTCCACAACTTCTTCGTTTTTCTTCAAAGCTGAAACTTCGATACCTCGAAGAGTACCACAATCTTCAGTGTTGATGATCACATCTTGTGAAACATCTACCAAACGACGGGTTAAGTATCCTGCATCTGCCGTTTTTAATGCGGTATCTGCAAGTCCCTTACGGGCACCGTGTGTTGAGATAAAGTATTCTAAAATTGAAAGACCTTCTTTAAAGTTAGAAAGAATCGGGTTTTCAATAATTTCACCTCCACCAGAGTTCGATTTCTTCGGCTTGGCCATCAGACCACGCATCCCTGTAAGCTGGCGAATCTGTTCTTTAGATCCACGTGCTCCAGAATCAAGCATCATATACACCGAGTTGAACCCTTGTTGGTCTTCTCGGATACGCTTCATCGAAAGTTCGGTTAACTCAGCATTGGTTGCCGTCCAAATATCAATTACCTGGTTGTAACGCTCATTGTTGGTGATAAGACCCATGTTGTAGTTCCCTACAATACTGTCTACCTGTGAATTTGCATCATCAATCATTTGCTGCTTTTCAGCAGGAATAATAATATCACCTAAACTAAATGAGAGTCCGCCCTCGAATGCAAACTTATATCCTAACGACTTAATTTCGTCAAGGAAAGCTGCTGTTCTAGGTACGCTGGTTACTGCCAAGATATCACCAATAATATCACGAAGTGATTTTTTAGTCAATACCTGGTTAATGTATCCAGCTTCTTCTGGTACTTGCTCATTAAAGATTACACGACCTAGGGTGGTAGTAATGATTTGTTTCACCAATTCACCTTCTTCGTTAAAATCTTTGGTACGGATTTTAATTTCAGCATTTAAGTCTACGCGCTTCTCGTTGTAAGCAATGATTGCTTCTTCAGCAGAGTAGAACGTAAGTCCTTCACCTTTTACCGTGTATTGGTCGTCGGTTTTACGCAGTTTGGTCATATAATACAGACCCAATACCATATCCTGAGAAGGTACCGCTACTGGGCTACCATTTGCAGGGTTCAAGATATTGTGCGATGCCAACATTAATAATTGTGCTTCCAAAATTGCTTCTGGACCTAATGGAAGGTGTACCGCCATCTGGTCACCATCGAAATCGGCATTAAATGCCGTACATACCAATGGGTGTAGTTGGATTGCCTTACCTTCAATAAGTTTAGGCTGGAACGCTTGGATACCCAAACGGTGCAACGTAGGAGCCCGGTTCAGTAATACTGGATGTCCTTTCAAGACGTTTTCCAAGATATCCCAAACCACTGGTTCTTTTTTATCTATAATTTTCTTCGCAGATTTTACGGTCTTTACAATCCCTCTTTCAATCAGTTTTCTGATTACGAAAGGCTTGTAGAGTTCTGCTGCCATATCCTTCGGAAGACCACATTCGAATAATTTCAATTCGGGTCCTACAACAATTACCGAACGTGCTGAATAATCTACACGCTTACCAAGAAGGTTCTGACGGAAACGTCCTTGCTTTCCTTTCAGTGAGTCTGAAAGAGATTTCAACGGACGGTTGCTATCGGTTTTTACGGCTGAAGATTTACGCGTATTGTCAAACAATGAATCTACAGATTCTTGCAACATACGCTTTTCGTTACGTAAAATTACCTCAGGAGCTTTAATCTCCATCAAACGCTTCAGACGGTTGTTACGGATAATTACACGACGGTACAGATCGTTCAAATCTGAAGTCGCAAAACGACCCCCATCTAATGGCACCAACGGACGTAATTCTGGCGGAATTACAGGGACAACCTTCATGATCATCCACTCAGGATTGTTTTCACGATTGTTATTTGCTTCACGCAATGCTTCAACAACTTGTAAACGCTTTAACGCTTCCGTTTTACGTTGCTTAGATGTTTCGTTATTTGCTTTGTGACGTAGCTCAAAAGATAAGGCGTCTAGATCGATACGCTGTAACAGCTCGATTAAACACTCGGCTCCCATTTTCGCAATAAACTTATTTGGGTCGCTATCTTCTAAGTACAAATTCTCCTGCGGAAGGCTATCTAATATATTAAGGTATTCCTCTTCCGTTAGGAAATCCATTTTCTGAACGGGCTCTCCTTCTTCGTTCTTCGCAATACCCGGTTGAATTACTACATAACGTTCGTAGTAAATAATCATGTCTAACTTCTTAGATGGTAACCCAAGAAGGTATCCAATTTTGTTTGGTAAACTTCTAAAGTACCAGATGTGCGCCACAGGAACTACCAAGTTGATATGCCCTACACGGTCACGACGTACTTTCTTTTCAGTAACCTCTACCCCACAACGGTCACAAACAATTCCTTTATATCGAATTCGCTTGTATTTTCCGCAGGCACATTCATAATCCTTTACAGGACCAAAAATACGCTCACAGAACAATCCGTCACGCTCTGGTTTGTGCGTACGGTAGTTTATAGTTTCAGGTTTTAGCACCTCTCCACGAGATTCAGCCAGAATAGATTCTGGTGATGCTAAACCAATAGAAATCTTATTAAATTTCTTCTGTTGTTGTTCGTTATTATTTCTTGCCATAATGCTTTGCTTCAGTATTGAGTAATGAGTTTTCAGTAATCAGTAGCAGTTTGCAGTACGAAGTAAATACTGCGTACTGCTACTGCCAACTGTTGTTACTCTTCTAATCTAATGTCCAGACCCAGACCTTTCAATTCGTGCATAAGTACGTTGAAAGATTCTGGTAATCCTGGTTCTGGCATGGTTTCACCTTTTACGATACTCTCGTAGGTTTTGGCTCTACCGATGACATCATCAGACTTTACCGTCAATATTTCTCTAAGGGTACTTGAAGCTCCATACGCCTCTAGTGCCCAAACTTCCATCTCTCCAAAACGCTGACCACCAAATTGTGCTTTACCACCTAATGGTTGCTGCGTAATTAATGAGTATGGTCCGATAGAACGCGCGTGCATTTTATCGTCTACCATGTGTCCTAATTTCAGCATGTAGATCACACCAACTGTAGCTGGCTGATCGAAACGCTGTCCTGTACCACCATCATAAAGGTAGGTATGTCCGTATCTCGGAATTCCAGCTTCGTCGGTCAATTCGTTGATCTGGTCTATGGTTGCACCGTCGAAAATTGGAGTCGCATATTTTCTACCCAATTTCTGTCCGGCCCATCCTAATACCGTTTCATAAATCTGACCAATGTTCATACGTGAAGGTACCCCAAGTGGGTTCAACACGATATCTACTGGTGTTCCGTCTTCTAAGAACGGCATATCTTCTTCACGAACGATACGTGCAACAATACCTTTGTTACCGTGACGTCCTGCCATCTTATCACCCACTTTCAGTTTACGCTTTTTAGCGATGTATACTTTTGCAAGTTTTAAGATTCCAGAAGGTAATTCGTCTCCTACAGAGATGGTAAACTTCTCACGACGTAAATTTCCTTGCAGGTCGTTTTCTTTGATACGGTAATTGTGCATCAAGTCGCGAACCATAGCGTTGGTATCGTCGTCTGTAGTCCATGTTCCACCTACTAAGTGTGTATAATCATCTACAGCGTTCAACATTTTTAAGGTAAATTTCTTTCCTTTCGGGAATACCACTTCACCTAAATCGTTGGTAACACCTTGTGCTGTTTTACCACCTACGATTGCGAATAGCTTTTCAACCAACACATCTTTTAAGGCGTCAAACTTAGCATCGTACTGCACTTCTAATGCAGCGATGTCTTCTTTATCTTTTGCTCTCTTGCGCTTATCTTTGATAGCACGTGCGAACAATTTTTTATTAATTACAACTCCTCGAAGCGATGGCGACGCTTTTAATGATGCATCTTTCACATCACCTGCTTTGTCACCAAAGATGGCGCGAAGTAGTTTTTCTTCTGGTGTAGGATCGCTTTCTCCTTTTGGAGTAATCTTACCTATTAATATATCACCAGGTTTTACTTCTGCACCCACGCGAATCATTCCGTTTTCATCAAGGTCTTTTGTAGCCTCTTCAGAAACGTTCGGGATGTCGTTTGTTAATTCTTCATTACCCAATTTGGTATCACGAACTTCTAACGAATACTCATCGATGTGAATAGACGTAAAGATATCGTCACGAACCACTTTTTCAGAAATCACGATCGCATCCTCAAAGTTATACCCTTTCCAAGGCATAAAGGCTACTTTCATGTTACGTCCAAGTGCCAGCTCCCCTTTTTCGGTAGCGTACCCTTGACATAAAACCTGCCCCTTAGCAACACGGTCACCTCTACTTACGATAGGTTTCAAGTTGATAGAAGTACTTTGGTTTGTCTTTCTGAACTTAACTAATTGGTATGTTTTAGAGTCTCCATCAAAGCTAACCATGCGTTCTTCTTCAGAACGGTCGTATTTAATGGTGATTTCATTTGCGTCTACATATTCTACCACTCCATCACCTTCGGCATTGATCAATACTCGAGAATCTGAAGCCACTTGGCGCTCAAGACCTGTTCCTACAATTGGAGAATCTGCAAGCAATAATGGTACTGCCTGGCGCATCATGTTAGATCCCATCAAGGCACGGTTTGCATCATCATGCTCCAAGAAAGGAATTAAAGATGCTGAAATTGACGAAATCTGGTTTGGTGCAACATCGGCGTAGTTCACAGTAGTTGGATCTACTACCGGGAAGTCACCTTCCATACGTGCAATAACACGATCGGTATCAATTTTTCCATCTTTGCTTAGCGGAATATTCGCTTGTGCAATTAGCTGTCCTTCTTCCTCTTCTGCGGAAAGGTACTGGGCTTCATTTTTAAAATCGATTTTACCATTTTCAACCTTACGGTATGGTGTTTCGATAAAACCTAAGTTGTTCACTTTCGCATAAACTGAAAGTGAAGAAATCAATCCAATGTTCGGTCCTTCCGGAGTTTCAATTGGGCACAACCTTCCGTAGTGGGTATAGTGAACGTCACGAACCTCAAATCCGGCACGCTCTCTCGACAGACCCCCTGGCCCTAGTGCAGACAGACGACGCTTGTGCGTAATTTCTGCCAGTGGGTTGGTTTGGTCCATAAACTGTGACAACTGGTTCGTTCCGAAGAAAGAGTTGATTACAGAAGACAAGGTCTTCGCATTAATCAAATCGATTGGAGTAAACACCTCATTGTCACGAACGTTCATACGCTCACGGATGGTTCTTGCCATACGGGCAAGACCCACACCAAACTGAGACGATAATTGCTCCCCTACGGTACGTACACGACGGTTACTAAGGTGGTCAATATCATCAATCTCTGCCTTAGAGTTGATCAGTTCGATTAAATATTTTACAATCGTAATGATATCTTGCTTGGTCAAGACTTGCTTGTCCATTTCGATATCCAACTGTAATTTTTTATTCATTCGGTAACGCCCAACTTCACCCAAGTTGTATCTCTGGTCTGAGAAGAACAACTTGTTGATGATACCACGCGCCGTTTCTTCATCTGGCGGCTCGGCATTACGTAATTGTCTGTAAATATGCTCTACCGCTTCTTTTTCTGAGTTGGTAGGATCTTTTTGTAAGGTATTGTGGATAATCGCATAATCTGCTTGCTGATTATCTTCCTTGTGCAATAAGATAGTTTTTGAGCCAGAATCTAGAATCTCTTCGATATGCTCTTTTTCAAGAACTGTATCACGATCTAGAACGATTTCGTTACGCTCAATAGAAACTACTTCACCCGTATCTTCATCTACGAAGTCTTCGTGCCATGTTTTAAGCACACGGGCAGCCAATTTGCGGCCTAAGTATTTCTTCAATCCTGTTTTAGACGCTTTTACTTCTTCTGCAAGGTCAAAGATTTCAAGGATATCCTTGTCTCTTTCAAAACCGATAGCACGGAAAAGCGTAGTTACAGGTAATTTTTTCTTTCTGTCGATATAAGCGTACATAACGCTATTGATATCGGTAGCGAATTCAATCCATGAACCTTTAAAAGGAATTACACGAGCTGAATAAAGCTTCGTTCCATTGGCATGGAATGATTGTCCAAAGAACACACCAGGCGAACGGTGTAACTGTGAAACTACCACACGTTCTGCACCATTGATACAGAAGGTACCAGATGGTGTCATGTAAGGAATAGTTCCTAAGTACACATCTTGTACGATGGTTTCAAAATCTTCGTGTTCATCGTCTGTACAGTACAATTTTAGACGCGCCTTTAACGGCACACTGTAGGTAAGACCACGCTCGATACACTCTTGGATGGAGTATCTTGGTGGGTCTACGAAATAATCTAAAAATTCTAGTACAAATTGATTACGGGTGTCTGTAATCGGGAAATTCTCTAAGAAGGTCTTATATAACCCTTCTTGACCTCTTTCTTCTGACTTGGTTTCCAACTGGAAAAAATCCTGAAAGGATTTGATCTGTATGTCCAAAAAGTCCGGATACTCCGGCTTGTTCTGTACAGAGGAAAAATTCAATCTTTCAGTTTGCGTTGCTGACATCTATGGACGGAATTTTAATTAAAATTATGGGTGTGTGCGTATACTCATTTAATGCTCACCTTTATATACGCAAAATGGTTTAGGTCTTTCCGGGCTATCCGGAAGACCTAAACCTTAAGGTTCGAAGTGTGGTTGGCTTACTTAAGCTCAACCTCTGCTCCTGCTTCTTCTAATTGAGCTTTAAGTGCTTCAGCTTCGTCTTTAGCGATACCTTCTTTAATTGGAGAAGGTGCGTTATCTACTAATTCTTTAGCGTCTTTAAGACCAGCACCAGTAAGTTCTTTAACAAGTTTTACAACTGCTAATTTAGAACCTCCAGCGGCCTTAAGAATTACGTCGAATTCTGATTGCTCTTCAGCGGCTTCGCCACCTGCAGCACCACCACCAGCAGCAACAGCTACAGCTGCAGCAGCAGGCTCGATACCGTACTCATCTTTTAATATAGTAGCTAATTCATTAACCTCTTTTACGGTTAAGTTAACTAGTTGTTCTGCGAAATCTTTTAAATCTGCCATTTTCTATCGTTTTAAAAATAATTTTAATTTATATAATTTAATTAGTGCTAATGTTGGTTACCCTTCTCTTTCAGATAGGGTCTTTACAATACCTGCAATGGTACCACCGCTACTCTTAAGTGCAGAGATAACATTCTTGGCAGGAGACTGTAGTAATCCGATGATATCTCCAATAAGCTCTTCTCTCGACTTGATGTCTACAAGAACGTCTAGTTGGTTATCTCCTACGTAAATTGCTTCTTCAATAAAAGCTCCTTTCAGTAAAGGCTTATCAGATTTTTTTCTGAATTCTTTAATAACCTTAGCAGGTGCATTACTTGCTTCTGCTACCATTAAAGAAGTGTTTCCTTTCAATACTCCGGTTAATTCACCAAAGTCTTTATCTGAAGCTTCCATTGCTTTTGCAAGCAAGGTATTTTTTACCACGTTTAACTTTACTCCTGCTTTAAAACAAGCGCGACGTAAGTTAGAGGTAGTTCCTGCATCCAAGCCTGATATATCTGCTAAATAAATAGTAGCATTTTCAGATAACTGTGCAGTCAACGTTTCAATTACTTGTGATTTTTCTTCTCTAGTCATATCTTCAGTGTTTACTGCTCAGTAAATCTTTTAGTATCAATTGCAACTGAAGGTGACATTGTAGAAGACATATAAATGCTCTCAATGTAAACTCCTTTTGCAGCTTGAGGTTTCAGTTTTACCAATGTGGTTAATAATTCTCGTGCGTTTCCTGCAATTTTCTCTGCATCGAAAGATGCTTTCCCAATTGCTGCGTGAACAATACCGGTTTTATCTACCTTAAAGTCGATTTTACCAGCTTTCACATCAGAAACAGCTTTAGCAACGTCCATCGTTACCGTACCAGTCTTTGGGTTTGGCATCAAGCCACGAGGACCTAATACACGTCCTAACGGACCTAATTTACCCATTACACTTGGCATGGTTACAATCACGTCAACATCTGTCCAACCTCCTTTGATTTTTTCGAGGTACTCGTCTAATCCAACGAAATCTGCTCCAGCTTCTGTAGCTTCGGCCTCCTTGTCTGGAGTTACCAATGCTAGCACCTTCACATCTTTACCTGTACCGTGTGGTAAGGTAACAACGCCTCGTACCATTTGGTTCGCTTTACGTGGATCCACGTTAAGGCGTACCGCTAGGTCTACAGAGGCATCAAAATTTACGTTGGTGATCTCTTTTATTAAAGCAGAAGCTTCAGCTACAGTGTAAGAACGATCTTCCACTTTCTGTACAGCTTCCTTTTGCTTTTTTGTTAATCTTGCCATTTTATAGATTCTTTTTTTGGATTAAAAAGGAGCTGCTCCTTTTACTTTAACTCCCATAGATCTTGCAGTACCTGCTACCATTTTCATGGCAGACTCAACGGTAAATGCGTTAAGATCTGGCATTTTGTCTTCTGCAATTGCCTTTACTTGGTCCCAAGTAATGGTTGCTACTTTGTTGATGTGTGGTTCACCAGAGCCTTTTTTAGCTTTGGCAGCCTCAAGAATCTGTACTGCAGCAGGAGGTGTTTTAATAACAAAGTCGAACGACTTGTCTTTATACACCGTAATCTGTACAGGCAATACTTTTCCTTGTTTATCCTGGGTTCTTCCGTTAAATTGCTTACAGAATTCCATGATATTCACACCGGCAGCACCCAATGCTGGTCCAACTGGTGGAGACGGGTTTGCCGCTCCTCCGCGAACTTGCAGTTTTACTACTTTATCTACTTCTTTTGCCATTGTTTAAGTTTAAAAATTTGGTTTTTCTAAAGTGGAAGCCTAAGAAAAAACCTATTTATAGCGTGTAACAATTATACTTTTTCAACTTGCATATAGCTAAGTTCTAAAGGTGTTTTTCTTCCGAAAATCTTCACCATCACTTCTAGCTTACGCTTTTCTTCGTTTATCTTCTCAACAGTTCCGTTGAAACCGTTAAACGGACCATCGATTACTTTTACCGTTTCACCGATGATATAAGGAATGTTTACGTTATCATCTTGAACTGAAAGTTCATCAACTTTTCCTAACATCCTATTCACTTCAGATTGGCGAAGTGGTACTGGATCACCGCCTTTGGTTTCACCCAGAAAGCCGATAACCCCGTTAATCGATTTAATAATGTGGGGGATTTCACCAGCCAAACTCGCTTGAATCATGATATAACCCGGAAAATAAACACGTTCTTTATTCGTCTTTTTTCCATTGCGAATTTGTATAACCTTTTCCGTAGGAACAAGAACCTGCTCGATATAATCTTGTAAATCTAATCGTGTAATTTCACTTTCGATATACGATTTTATCTTGTTCTCTTGTCCGCTAACAGAACGAACTACATACCACCTTTTTGTGCTTTTCGTTTCGGTCATATTTACGACTTAATCCATTCAAAATATTTCTCTATAACGCCACTAAATACTTGGTCTACACCAAATACTGCCAAGGCTAATATCACAGAAAATACAGCAACGATTACTGTTAATTTTTGCGCTTCTCCCCAAGCAGGCCATGACACATGGTTCTTGAGTTCGTTATATGATTCTTTAATATAGTTTACCATTGTAATGGGTTTTATATTGTATTGAAGTACACTTCAACTATACACACTTCGCCTTTGCTCAGTGTAAACTTAATGAGAGACTTACTTCGACAAGCTCAGCATGAACTTCCCGCCTCACAATCCTTTGCTCTGCACGGGTTGAGAGACTTACTTCGACAAGCTCAGCATGAACTTCTCGTCTCACAATCCTTTGCTCTGCACGGGTTGAGAGACTCGAACTCCCGACACCTGGTTTTGGAGACCAGTGCTCTACCAACTGAGCTAAACCCGTTTGTTAGGTTTTAGTCATGGTTATTGACACAATAACTAAGCTACACCCGTTATAAAAGTCAAGGCGTTCCGTCTAAGACGGAACACCTTTACCTTTATATATATACTAAATTAGTCTAGGATTTCAGTAACCTGACCGGCACCTACTGTTCTACCACCCTCACGGATTGCAAAACGAAGACCAACGTTCATTGCGATTGGTTGGATAAGATCAACGTGGATAGTCAAGTTATCACCAGGCATTACCATTTCAACTCCATCAGGAAGACTAATGTTTCCAGTTACGTCAGTTGTACGTACGTAGAACTGCGGACGGTAATTGTTGTGGAATGGAGTGTGACGTCCACCTTCTTCTTTCTTAAGAACATAAACCTCAGCTTTAAACTTAGCGTGTGGTGTTACAGATCCAGGCTTAGTGATTACCATACCTCTAGAGATTTGATTCTTTTCAATACCTCTTAAAAGAATACCAGCATTATCTCCTGCCTCACCTCTATCAAGGATTTGACGGAACATTTCAATACCAGTAATTGTAGAAGTTAACTTCTCAGCTCCCATACCGATAATCTCAACAGGATCTCCAGTGTTAGCAACTCCAGTTTCGATACGACCTGTAGCAACAGTTCCACGACCTGTAATAGAGAATACATCTTCAATCGGCATCAAGAAAGGCTTATCGATTTCACGCTGTGGCTCTTCGATCCAAGTATCTACTGCTTCCATCAATTCGATTACAGTATCAACCCACTTTTGCTCACCGTTCAATGCTCCAAGAGCAGAACCAGCAATTACAGGACCATTATCACCATCATACTCGTAGAAAGAAAGCAAATCTCTGATTTCCATTTCTACTAGCTCAAGTAATTCATCATCATCAACCATGTCTACTTTATTCATAAACACAACGATACGTGGAATACCTACCTGACGTCCTAAAAGGATGTGCTCACGTGTTTGTGGCATCGGACCATCAGTTGCAGCAACCACCAAGATAGCACCGTCCATTTGAGCAGCACCAGTTACCATGTTCTTTACGTAATCGGCGTGACCTGGACAATCTACGTGTGCGTAGTGACGGTTTGCCGTTGCGTACTCAACGTGTGAAGAGTTAATTGTAATACCTCTTTCCTTTTCTTCTGGAGCGTTGTCAATTTGATCAAAAGCAGAAGCTTGAGAATAACCTGCATCTGCCAATACTTTTGTAATTGCAGCAGTTAACGTTGTTTTACCGTGATCTACGTGTCCAATAGTACCTACGTTTAAGTGCGGTTTCGACCGATCGTATGTTTCTTTTGCCATTTTGTATTAATTTAATTCTTAGTTATATATTAGTGTTCAATTATTTGTTGTGTTGAGCCAATGATGAGATTTGAACTCATGACCTCTTCCTTACCAAGGAAACGCTCTACCCCTGAGCTACACCGGCGTAAAGTGTATATTTCTCTAACCCCCAAAAGCCTCAGAGAGGCATTTTTTTTAAGGAAAAGACCTGCATATACAGGACAACTTTAGAGCGGGAGACCAGGTTCGAACTGGCGACATTCAGCTTGGAAGGCTGACGCTCTACCAACTGAGCTACTCCCGCTTATTTATTTCATTATTTCAATTCCATCCCGAAATCGGGCTGCAAAGGTATAGAATTTAAAGTCAAATCGCAACCTTTATTTTCGATTACCTCTCCGCCTGAGGCTGATCGGTTATCCGTTTTACCAAACCTCTTCGAGTTCAGTTGGATTACCTCTCCGCCTCTGGCGGATCGGTGATCCGTTTCACCAAACCTCTTTGAGTTCAGTTGGATTACCTCTCCGCCTGCGGCGGATCGGTGATCCTGTTCGGGTGACCCCGAACCAAGATTTAAAAACGACTCCTTACAAAAGCGAGCTTTTGACGGACTCTTATTTTAAATCTTAGTGGGGAGAGCAGGATTCGAACCTGCGAAGACGTAGTCAGCAGATTTACAGTCTGCCCTCGTTGGCCGCTTGAGTATCTCCCCGGACCTTCGGAAATTTTCAACTTTTTAAAAGCCTTGATTTCCTAAAAAATATTTCAAAAGAACTTCTCTTTTCAAGAGCCGATGGAGGGATTCCCTTCGACAAAGCTCAGGATAAACTTCTCGTCCCAAATCAACTTTTGTTTCATCTCTAAAACTCAGTCAATTTCCTGATACAACTTTCAAATTTTCAGGAGCCGATGGAGGGACTCGAACCCACGACCTGCTGATTACAAATCAGCTGCTCTAGCCAGCTGAGCTACATCGGCTTTTTACCCTTTTTATGCCTCAAATTTCAGCATAAAAAAGTCCGCTATTTCTAACGGACTGCAAATGTATAGAATTTATTTTTTCCACAAAACATTTTTCAAAAAAAAATCACGCATAAGCACGTTGTTTTTGCTTTCGCTTTTTTAACTGCCGTTCTAACGATTGAATGCATTCGTCTATGGCGGCTTCAAAGGTCTTAGATTCCTTCTTGCAAATCAGGTCACTACCAGGTACGCTCAAAATGATTTCAGTAATTTTGTTTTGCTTTTCACTGGTCTTCTGAACTTTCAAAAAAACATCTGCATATACAATCTTGTCGTAAAATTGTTCCAACTTTTGCAATCGTTTTTCCAAAAACTGAATTAGACTTTCTTTTACCGTGAAATTTGGGGCTTGCACATTTACCTTCATACAACTACATTTTAGGGTTCATCACTATTTTGAGTTTCGGGGGTGGGCATCTTTGTAAACTTGTTTCAATTGCGCAATACTGTTATGTGTGTATACTTGCGTTGAAGCGAGGCTAGTATGCCCTAGCAGTTCTTTAACCGCATTAATATCGGCGCCTTCGTTTAAAAGATGTGTAGCAAAAGAATGTCGCAAAATGTGCGGACTCTTTTTTAGTTTCGCAGACGCCTTACTAAAATAATTATTTATGACCCGATACACAAGTGTTTCATAGATTTTAACGCCCTTGGCAGATAAGAACACATACGAGGCATCTTTAATCTCAGGTAAACTGTGCCTTTCCTCCAAATAGCGTTGCAATGTCTTCATCACCGGGGCCAACATAGGTATTACCCGTTCTTTATTGCGCTTACCCAATACCTTTATTGTTTTTTGCGCTATTGAAATATCGGTGAGCTTCAACCCTACCAACTCAGCCCTACGCATGCCCGTAGCGTAAAACAACTCTACCATGAGTTTATTACGCAAACCTTCAAAACCAGTTTCTTTATCTAAAAGCTCGAGTACCGATTCAATTTCTGTTTCAGAAAAGGGTACCTGAATTTTCTTTGAAGTTTTCAATGCTTTATGTTGCGCCAAAGGTGTAGCTTCAATCTGCTTGGTTTTTAAAAGGAATTTATAATAGGTTTTTAGCGAAGAAACTTTTCTATTAACACTTCGATTGGCAATTCCTGAATCGACCAAAGAAACAATCCAACTTCGAATCACACCATAATTCACTTCTTTAATATCATCATATCCATAGTGCTCTTTAGCAAATACTGAAAAAGTCTCTAGGTCATTTAAATAGGCTTTGACCGTATGTTCGGAATAATGCTTTTCTAAAAGCAAATAATCTGTGAATTTTTTAAAGGGCACCTGAACTTGTTTTATTAGCTTCGATTTAAAGGTAAGTAAGTTTCGGGAACAAAAAAATCCGTTGTACGAATTGCACAACGGATTTGTTTTATATCCTAATGGAGAAATGGAAATTAGATTTCTTCCTGATCTCTAAGATGCTGAATGTACTCGGCTTTTTGTATCTGAGCTCTGCGCTTTACTGACGGCTTCGTAAACTGCTGTCTTGCACGTAGCTGACGCATCGTTCCTGTACGGTCAAACTTACGCTTGAAACGCTTTAGGGCTCTATCGATATTTTCTCCGTCTTTTACTGGTATTATTAACATAGTGTCATCACCTCCTCTCTTTTGGGATGGCAAAAATATAAAATAGTTATGAGTTATAGGGTATGTGTTGTAAAAAAAATTACTGCTTAAACAAAGACGCACGTTTACTCAAATCTTGAATTAGCTTTTCTTCTTCTTCGCTTTCAAGTAATACATTGTAGTTTTTCCAGAATTCTTTATTATACGGTCGTGGCGAAAAAATATCTTCAGACCATTCTTTATCCAACTCTTGGGCGATCTGTTCGCGATCCTGGATTACTTCAGTAAAAACAATTTCCTGAATGGTATTGTAATAGCGTTCATCTTTGTTTTCGTTGAAAGCTTCACGACCTTCTACAAACTGGTCTGACGAACGGTCTCCAATATTAACCAATTTTGGAGTTTCATAATAAATATAGTTTGGATACATTTTTCCTTCAAATTCTTGGTAGTTAATCACCAATTTATGGTTTAGCAATGTTCCAAACAAACTCTTGCTCCTGCTTTTTTGTTCTTTTGAAGCCGCCACCAATTCGTATTCAATCTTTTTGAAAGCAAAGGTGTCCCAGTAAATGTAGAGCCAACCTTTTGGTTCAAACCCTTCATTATACATCCCAGGCGTATTCAAACCAACGTAATCTTCTCCTTTTGAAATTTCAATCTTATATAATTTCCGATCGTTTTCAACTAAAACGGTATCCAGCCTGAACTGGTGTCTATCCAACATATTCTTCCCGAACAAGGCACTTGTAGCATTGGCATTACGGACCATGTTCAGCTTTCCTTTAAAGAGATTGTCCAATCCATTTACACGTTCGTCGTTCCAACGAATAGCCTTTACCAAGGAAGCCGTTTTAATAGTATCTCTTCGTAAATTTTTAGCCCTTAAGTTTCTATTGTTGGTTCTTTTCTTAAGATAGGCAGTATAGGCGTAAAGGCTATCTACATCGCGCAAGTCGTAACTCTTTCGATTTTCGTCTATGTTGATTTTCAAATGGTCTTTGGCTCCTGCCGCATAACTAGAATCATAAACGGTAAGCGCACTTTCTATAAGCCATTTGTACTCTACTTTGTTTCGTTCTTTATGGCGTAGAAACCCTTTTTGGAGGTATGCCATTTCTGGCAAGTTATCTTCTAATTCTTCAATTGCCCTGATTACAATATCGTTTCCAGTCTTTGGGCGTGTCTCGGCAACAATTAATACTTCATCTAACGAAGCTACGTCTTCTTCTAAATAGATATCCATAGAACCGTCAAATTCTGAAACGACCGATTTAAAGCTTTTGTAACCAATGGAAGAAACCACCAAAGTATCACTAGCAAATTTTTCGGGTATCGACAATGCGAACTTACCGTCTACATTACTAACTACTCCAATAGTAGTTCCCTGAACGTATACACTGGCACTTTCGATAGGCATGAGCGTACCAAAGTCTACAATTTTGTTCTCTATTTCAATCTGTGCAGAAACCTGGAAGCAACATAAGGCAGCTACAAGGCCGAAGAAAATCTGTGCCGTTTTGTTTTTCATAACGTCTGTTTAAGTGGCTGGCTTATAATTCTTGCCATCCATTACCATTTTGGCGATAATAGAAAAAATTTTCGCCAAAACAGCAATACTATTTATGTGGCCGGTTTATAGTTCTTGCCGTCCATTACCATTTTGGCGATAATAGAAAAAATTTTCGCCAAAACAGCATTACTATTTATGTGGCCGGTTTATAGTTCTTGCCATCCATTACCATTTTGGCGATAATTTCACGCAAAATTTCAGAAGTACCACCACCAATGGGTCCTAGTCTGCTATCGCGCAAGTTTCGTGCCAGTGGATATTCTTCCATATAACCGTAGCCTCCTAACATCTGCAGGCAATCGTAAGCAACCTCATCGGCTACTTTGGTTGAAATGAGCTTAGACATGGTTGCTTCTTTCACCACATACTCTCCTCTGTCGAGACGTTGGGCGGTTACATAATTGAATGTTTTACAAACTTCAATCTCTGAGGCCATCTGAGCCACGCGGTGTCTCAATGCCTGAAATTTTGAAATCGATTTACCAAAAGCGGTACGTTCTTTCATATAAGTAATGGTATAATCTAACGCCCATTCGCTTCTAGCATGTGCGTTAATCCCCATAATGAGGCGCTCTAACGCAAAATGCTGCATAATATACGGGAAGCCTTTATTCTCTTCACCCATTAAATTTTCAGCAGATATTTTTACATTGTCGAAGGCGATCTCACCCGTATCGCTGGCGCGCCAACCCAGCTTGTCTAATTTTGTTGCTGAAACCCCAGCTGCATCACGATCTATCACAAAAATACTGATGCCTTTATTGCCCAATTCAGGAGCTGTTTTTGCAGCTACGATTAGGTAGTCGCTGAATACTCCATTGGTTATAAATGTTTTAGATCCATTTATGATATACGAGTCGCCCTCTTTTACCGCCGTAGTGCGCATGCCCGAAACATCACTACCGCCAAAGGGTTCTGTAATACACAGACAACCAATTTTCTCGCCAGTGATACTTGGGGCCAAATATTTTTCTTTCTGTTCGTGGTTGCCTTCTTTATTAAGGTGGGTCATCGCCAAATATGCATGTGCCCACATAGCTGCAGCAAAACCACCAGAATTTATTTTTTGTAGTTCTTCCAAGAAAATCACGGTATAGAACAAATCTAGGTCCATACCACCATACTGTTCTGGGTAATTGATACCGAAATACCCCATCTCGCCAAATTTTTCCCAAACAAATCGTTCTATATGCCCTGTTTCTTCCCACTTCTCAATATGGGGAACCACTTCTTTCTGTAAGAAATCTTGAAAACTCTTTCTGAAAAAATCATGTTCTTCGCTAAAATATACGCTCATCGTTCCTTGTATTTTATTGGGGTTTGTGAAATTTGTTTTGATTTTTATTCAACGAACAAATATAACTGAATTCGCTTTAATTTGCTGGCAGTGATGCCTTCAATTTTTTCTAACGCACTTAGCGTAGTAATCCCCTCCCGAAGGCGAACAAACTCCCAAATCTCTTTCGCCAAATCGAATGACACCCCCGGAATTGTTGACAAATCTGAAGCAGAAGCCGTGTTGACATTCCACTTTTGGACGGACTTTGGCGATTTTACTGTAAACAATTGCTTGGTTTTCTGTACAACTTCTGAAGAAAGGCCGTACACTTCATATAACTGCACATCGTCTGTAAAACCTCCCAAGCCGTCTCGATAGGCAATAATTCGTTCGCTTAGTAGGGCACCAATACCTGAGACTTGTTGAAGTTCTTCAGCGGTGGCTATGTTTAGATCTACTTTTTCATCGTATGAGCGTCGGGTATTAACTATTTTGCTGAATGTATAATTAGGTTTCGGCCTCGTAACCCATGCTGGGAACTTAAAATAGGGAGAAATACTGTCTATCCACTGGTCTGAGACTCCCGTAACCTTTCTAAAATCTTCTGTGTTGTTGATCCACTTTCCTTGTGCACGAAATGCTTTTAATCGGTCGAACGCTTCGGTAGGCATCCCGAGAGTATAGGCTTTGTAGTCGGTTATAAAATTGGGGTTGAAAGGATACAGCTTGGGTTTTCGGGCTTCGAGTTCAACTTGATAAAGTGAATCGAGGATTCGCTGTTGTTTAACGATTTCCGAAGAAGAAACATCTAAGACGCTTTCCGCGGAAAAATCTATGCAATAATACGTCGTTAAGAGCACCACAATGAGTGCTGTTAAAAACAAAATCCCACCTCGTTCACTTCGGCTGAAGATAAGGTGGGATTGTAAGTTTGATTTTGGCATAACTCTCCTTTTTGAAATGAAGGGAGTTGACCAATATATTTGTTAGATGGTTTTAATCATCTATCGCGTTACGTTTTAATTTAATAGCATCTAAATAACGGTTTAACTGTTTTTTCACCACTGGGAACAAGAAGTACAGTCCGATCATGTTCGGGAACACCATTGCAAAAATCATTGCATCAGAGAAATCCCAAATTGATTTCATACTTGCGGCAGCACCGATTACAACAAATAGTAAGAATAAAAACTTATACGTTAAATCTGCCACTCTTCCGCGACCGAATAAATACTTCCACGATTGTAATCCGTAATACGACCACGATATCATGGTAGAAACGGCAAACAGTACCACTGCGATGGTGAGAAATACATCAGAGTAAGGAATGTATGCTGCAAAAGCTTCTGAAGTAATACCAGCACCTTCATAAGAGACGCCATCGATCATTACACCTCCAGCTCCATCACCTCCATACTGGAAAATTGTTGCTCCTGCTGCATCTCCGCCAAAGTTAAAAATTATAATTACTAACGCCGTCATAGAGCAAATAACCACCGTATCGATAAATGGTTCTAACAATGCTACCAAGCCTTCTGAAGCAGAATATTTTGTTTTCACGGCAGAGTGGGCAATTGATGCCGAACCTGCGCCCGCTTCATTCGAAAAGGCCGCTCTTTTAAACCCTACCAACAACACTCCTATTAAACCTCCTACTCCAATTGCAGTTGGGTTAAAAGCTTCCTCTACTATAAGACCGATGGCATCATCGATTAGCGAAAAATTACTGAATATTATATACAAACAGCAGATAATGTACATTACAGCCATTAGCGGAACAACTTTTTCGGTTACTTTGGCGATACGCTTAATACCACCAATAATAATGATACCCACTAAAATAGCAAGTACAACTCCTACAATAGTCCCTGCCAAGGTGCTTTCCCAATCGAACATTTCTTTAATTACAATAGTTGCCTGATTAGATTGAGCCGCGTTTCCGCCTCCAAATGACCCACCAATACAGAAAATAGCAAACAATACTGCAGCTATTTTACCAAGCCATGCAAATCCGCGTTCTTTCAATCCTTTACTTAGATAATACATAGGCCCTCCATATACCGTACCATCGGGTCCTACATCACGGTATTGCACCCCTAAGGTACACTCTACGAATTTTGTACTCATCCCTAACAGACCGCAGACAATCATCCAAAAGGTAGCCCCTGGACCACCCAATGCAATTGCAAGTGCCACACCTGCAATATTTCCATTTCCAACAGTTCCAGAAACTGCCGTGGCGAGTGCTTGAAAGTGACTTACTTCTCCATCGCTACTTTCATCCCGAATGGTATCTACGATATCGCCATCTACAGCAAGCTCGTCTACCGTTTCTAAGTGCTTATCAAGGCTATCTACCTTGGTCATATCGGTTCCTTGGGCTATTCCACCTTCACCGTAGAGCTCTTTAGCCCCGTATTTCTCGATATCTTCGTATTTACCACGTACCGTATTGACAGCTTTCCCAAAAAAACGAATGTTCGGAAATCCAAAATAGATAGTAAAAAAAGCTGCACTTCCCACCAACAGTACAATCACAAAAGGTGTATCTGGTGCTACTTCAAAGAAAATAACAGAAGAGAAAAAATCGGAAATAGGTTTGAAAGCTTGATCAATCTGTTGATCTATCCCTACTTCCTCAACATCTTGTGCAAAGGTTAATAATGGGGTTAGTACCGTGAGAAAGGAAAGAAGATATTTCTTCATAATTTGGTTTATTGGTGAGACTTTTTTTCGATTGGGCAAGATGCTAAAAAAAACGGCCGTTTTCAAATTTTCATCGTTAAAATGTTAACCTTTTCTTAAACGCCATATTGACTTTTTAGGCTTTCAATTTGTTCTGGACGCCCAATTAATATCAATTTTGAATCTTTCATAACGACCAAAGAGGGTTCAGGGTTTACGACATAATTTCCTTCGGGCGATTTATAGCCGATAACGCTGCAGCCTGTTTTTCTGCGTATGTCTAATTCTTGAATGGCTAGCTCAATACCGTCTGGGCATACTTTTTCAAAAGGGATTTGCTCTACATTTATACTATCTCCACTTCCAGACACTGCCAAATTATCTAAAAACTCAACTAAATCTGGTGTCACCACTAAGTTTGCCATGTGATCCCCCCCTATTTTATCTGGTAAAATCACATTATCTGCTCCGGCTAGCTTCAGTTTTTGAAAACTCGTATCTTCGGTAGCACGGCTAATGATTTTAAGATTCGAATTGATCTGTCGTGCCGATAGCACAATAAATAAGTTGTCGGCATCACTAGGTAACGCACAGATTAATGTGCTGGCCTTCTCAATCCCTGCCTGTATTAGCAGATCATCTTCTACGGCGTCTCCTTCAATAAAGAGCATTCCTTCTTCCTGTTGGCGTGAAACGATGTCTTCGTTCATTTCGATGACTACAAAATCTTTATTGTAGGCAGCGAGTTTGTGAACGGCCTGCTTTCCATTTCTACCAAAACCACATACAATTACATGGTCTTTTAGAGCGTTTATTTTATGTTGCACTTTTTTCTTTTTTAAGTTACCGATGTTGTTTTTGCTCAGCATGTATTCAGTAATGACACTTATGGCATACCCTACAATAAAAATGCTGGTGAGAATTAAGAGCGAGGTAAATACTTTTTCACCAGGAGATAATTGACCGATGGTACCGTACCCGACGGTGGTTATTGTAATGACGGTCATATAAAACGCGTCTACCCAAGTATAATCTGAAATTAGTTTGTAGCCCAACACCCCAATCATAAATACAGTGATTAGGAGAATTAAAGCTAGCGCCAGTTTAGAACCAAATAATCTTCTCATAAATCGAATACTGATGTCCGTTTGGTGTACACTAAATCTTTCAATTTCAACCAAAATGCCAAGGTTAGATATACCGCAAACCATACTCCCAGCGTGGCAAAAGACACATAAATAAAAAACAAGCGAACGCTTTTTACACGCATCCCAAGGCGGTCTGCAAGTCGCGAGGAAACATAAAAGCCATGTTTTTCAAAATAATGCCGTATTCTATATACCAAGGTAAGCATAGGTGCAAATTAGCAAAAATTGACGAAGAATCATCGCCCAACAGCTTGTTTAGTTTTTCGATAATATTTCAATCCCTATGGCGCATTGCAAGCATCGGTGGTTGTCACAATAATGACGTTTCAAATGTAGCAGTGCTTGTGTATGCATAGCGTTTTTAGCAATAGGTTTGAGCGTGTTGAAATAGGACACGACCGTATTTTTTTCTGCTGAAATCGATGCTGCCAAGTTTAATAGGGCTTCTGAATTATCACGTCCCTGGTATTTTGCGTAACAGAATTTGAAAGGAATGACCGTATTTATGAGCAATAGGTCTATAAAATTTTTCGTGAGCCGTTTTTCCTTTTGGGGCGATGTTGTACCAAAATTGAAATGTGAGTTCCAATAACTAGAAGCTTTAACCTCAAAAATAGCATACAACCTCTCTTTTGTGGTTGCATCTATCAACCTAGAAAATAAATGTTGCTCTTTCGAATACAAAACAGCTAGCTGCGACAATCGAATTGTGGGGAAATTGGGTGGCCGCAACCTGAAAAATTTAGGAGTCACCACTATATGGTTTGTCAGCTTAAACTTTTTCTGAAGAAAGGCATATTCGTTCTGGAGCTTCTTTACATAATCATCTTCAACCTTTTTTTGAAGCAAACCAGCTTGCCCAAACAAAAGGGCTTCCAATGTGAGTACATTGTCCTTACATTTTTGCACTACGGAAAAAGGAACTGAGTTGGCAATACTCAGAAATGAATCGCCATTTACTTTTAAACCGAAATTTTTAGAAAGTTGCTGAAAGAGAAGCGCTTCCCAATGACTGAAACCTTTATCTAAACCTGTATATATTGTTTCAGTTTTTTGCTGCAATCGTTCCAGATACATTCGTTCTAACCAGTTATCGACTATAAATGTATCAATAGAAGGAAATTCTTGCTCACATTTAATAAAGGTAGCCTGTTCATCTATTAAGTTCAGATAGGCTTGTTTCCCGGCAGGCTTTACTATTTGCTTCAATTCTAGTGTAGGGATTACGGTATCGTTGGCTCGAAAAACAGCGACATTGTATTCCCAAACCACATGTAGCAAAACACTGTCATACCCTTCATCATCATGATGCTGGTGCGCATACCAGTCTGACGATTTCAAGTGTAGTTCAACATTTCCAGCCCACAATTGACCGTCTATTACAAGTTGTGCGTTCAAAAAATCGGGTCCCGCATTAAAATTATGTTGCCCAGGCGATACCACCTGAACGGTTTCACCTGCTACTGTTGTAAGATGGGAAGATGTAAATTTTTGGAACTTCCACACATAGTGAAGAAAATCTTCTTTCATCTGAAAAAAAATTGTGGGAAGTTGTGGCTGAACGCTTTCAGCAGATTAAAGATACGAAAAAGATGGAAGATGGGGGTGCTGGGTGGTGGGGAGCTGGATGTTGGGTGTTGCACTTCGACTCCGCTCAGTGTGACAGGTGCTGGGTGTTGCACTTCGACTCCGCTCAGTGTGACAGGTGCTGGGTGCTGGGTGTTGCACTTCGACTCCGCTCAGTGTGACAGGTGCTGGGTGCTGGGTGATGGTCTTCACACTTCACTACTCACTACCCACTATTTACTACTCACTCTTCACGCCTCACTAAAAAACCTACAGCGCCCTAATAATATCGTGCTTGGTAATGATATGGTAGTTTCCATCGCCCAAATCTACCAACACCGCGTTGTTATTTTTATGAATCAGTTTTGAAACCTCCTCAATCGAAGTGTTTTTCTGAACGATCGGAAACGCCTCATGCATAACTTCCTTAATAGGAAGGTTGGCAACATCTTTGTCTTCTAAATATTTCCGAAGCAAATCTGTTTCGTCTAAAGCACCTACAAAACCGTTAGTATCTTCTACTGGAATTTGTGAAATTTTGTATTGCTTCATACGCTCAATAGCATGGCTTACCAATTCTTCGGTACGTACTGTCACTAATGGTTTATCTTCATGGTTCTTGATAAGGTCTGAAGCTACAGTTACCTCATCTTCTACAAATCCGCGCTCACGCATCCACTCATCGTTAAACATTTTTCCTACATATCGACTTCCATGGTCATGAAACAAAACCACGACGACATCATCTTTGGTAAAATGGTCTTTAAGTTGTAAAATCCCTTTCATGGCCGCTCCCGCAGAATTCCCCAAAAACATCCCTTCTTGCTTGGCTAATTTTTGGGTATAGATGGCCGCATCTTTATCAGTTACCTTGGTAAATCCGTCAATTACTGAGAAATCGACGTTTTTAGGTAGAATATCTTCACCTATACCTTCGGTGATATAGGGATAGATTTCATTTTCATCAAACACACCCGTTTCGTGGTATTTTTTAAATACACTTCCGTAGGTATCAATTCCCCATACTTTTACATCAGGGTTTTGCTCTTTCAAATATTTACCAACACCGCTAATGGTTCCGCCTGTACCCACTCCTACTATAAAATGGGTCACTTTTCCGTCGGTCTGTTCCCAGATTTCAGGGCCAGTGCTCAAGTAATGTGCTTTGGCGTTACTTGGGTTATCATATTGATTGACATACCAGCTATTTGGTGTTTCTTTTGCCAAGCGCGCCGAAGTAGAGTAATAGCTACGCGGATCGTCGGGTGCAACATTGGTTGGGCATACCACTACCTTACTACCCACAGCCTTCAGAATATCAATTTTTTCTTTGCTTTGCTTATCGCTAATAACACAAACCATCTTGTAGCCCTTTACAATCGCAGCGAGGGCGAGGCCCATCCCTGTATTTCCTGAGGTTCCCTCTATAATGGTCCCTCCTGGTTTCAATCTGCCGTCTGCTTCTGCATCTTCAATCATTTGCACCGCCATACGGTCCTTCACCGAATTCCCTGGATTAAAAGTCTCGTATTTGGCCAACACCAAGGCTGGAATATCTTCGGCTAGTGTATTGATTTTTACTAATGGCGTGTCGCCGATAGTTTCAAGAATGTTCTTTGCGTACTTCATAGAAATGCTAAATGTGCCGCAAAATTACAAAACTCCAACACAATAAGCAGTTGGCAGTATACATTATTTGTCTCAAATTAAAGAATGAATGTTTGTGCTCTATTTCTTTAATATTTTCATAAAAGTATGTCTATTTTCTGATTCCAAATGTAAAAAGTACATCCCTGCGGTATACTTGGAAAGTGATATTTCATTATTTGCTTTAGATATCATTCCAGCATTTAGTTTTTTACCAGAAATATCATGAAGCGAAAAATAAGTATCGCCTTCAATATTTACGAAAACATTCTTTGTAGTTGGATTAGGAAACACTGTAACCATTTCACTTGATTGTATTTCATCTAAAGCTAGTTTTGTAGATCTATAATGGATAGAAAAGAGTCTTTCTTGAACCCGATCATACTTTATACTAAAAAAGTTATCTTGATTTGTATAGGGTATAATTACTTCATTGTATACTTCATTACCCGTTGGCAGGTCTAATGTGGCGATATTGTAACCAACTGAATCGGTATATAAAAAAATGTACTGTTGGTTGGCTTCGTCAATGGTAGCGCTCCCACTACCATTACCAAAAAAAGTGGTCCCATTGCCAATTTTAGTATACGTTGCACTTGTAGGATTTATTTCAATTAAAAAATATTTATTGACGTTGGTATCATATAACAATCCGTACAGGTTACCTGATGCATTATCGAATGTAATATTTATAATATTCTCACCTGTTGGAGGCGTAACCACGGGACTTGAAATAACGTTTCCGTTAGTTGCATTTATTCCAAAGAGAACAGAACTCGAAGCACTCGAAGTTGGGTCTAAGAGATAATAAATTTTATTCGTTTCATCATACGTACTAATATCAAATGCGGAAAAGGCTGCGTTCGCACCAGATATTGGACTACCAATAGGTGTATAGGCTCCCGTTGCCGCATTTATGGAAATAAGGCTTTTTTCATCATTTCCATTATCCCTTTCAATTCCATAAAGTATGCCCGTATTATTGTCAAACTCAAACTTTGCAATATCTCCAATTAAAGGATTATTCACTACAGAACCTGTTATTGTATTTACTGAGTACAACCTATGATCTACGAGTGAACTAGGAAATATATAGGTTCCTGTACTTTCATTAAAAGCTCTATCGTCTGGAAATACAAATGTTATTCCTGGCAGTGTGGAAGTTAAAATGGTATGGTTTCCGTTAGTTCTATCTAATTCTACTAAATATTCCCCTTGCGCAAATAGACTACAATTTGAAATTATTAGACCAATGACAACTATGCGGATTATAACTCCTAGACGTAACGAAAACTTCATACTAATAGAATTTAAAATGGTTAGAATACATAAATACAAATAATATTACGAACTCAAAAAAAGGAAAGAGCAAGAAAGAGTTTTTTCATCATTCAAACCGAATGGCCTTCACCGGAGAAATCTTGGCGATGATGTAACTCGGCACCAACAGCATAAGCAAACACAACACAAACGTACCGGCATTGAGCGCCAAAATATAGCCAAAGTCTAAAAAGACAGGTGCTTCGGTTACATAATAGGTGTCGGGATCTAGCGGGAACAGTTTAAAATACTTTTGCGTGAGCAATAATCCTAAACCGATAACATTTCCCCAGAACAGACCTACCAAAATCAAATACATGGCATTGTAGAGAAACACTTTACGCACACTCCAGTCGCTGCTGCCCAGAGCCTTTAAAATCCCAATCATTTGGGTACGTTCTAAAATCAGCACCAACAGCGCCGTGATCATATTAATTCCTGCTACCAAAATCATGATACCAATAATTAGCGCCACGTTAAAATCGAATAAATCCAGCCACTCGAATATAGAACCGTATTTCTGCCGTATGGTGACGGCGTCGAGCTTACTACCAATTTCTTTGTAGACGCGCGCTCCCACTTGATCGATATTATCAAAATCGCTCACAAACACTTCAAACGCCCCAATTTGGTCGTCTTCCCATCTATTGAGCCGCTGCAAATGCCGAATATCTGAAATAAGGTATTGCTCATCGAACTGCTGGAAGCCACTGTTATAAATCCCAACGATTACGAATCCGCGGGGTCGCGCCTTCTGGGTTTCTCCTTGTTGCAAGAAAAAGGTAACTACTTTGTCATTCAGTTTTAGATCTAACCGATTGGCAAGGTATTCTGAAATCAATATCTCATCATTCAGGTCGCCCGAGTAATCTGGCAGTCTCCCTTCGCGCAAAAATTCTTCAAAATAACTCCAATTGTAATCGGTGCCCACACCTTTTACCACTACGCCTTCAAAAGTGGCGGCGGTTCTAATCACAGCGCCTTTTGAAGCCGTAATCTGAATGTGCTCAATACCTTCCACCGAATTGAATTTCGGATAAAACGCTTGTTTTTTACTAATAGGAATTTGGGAGTCGTTACTCTGGTTGGTATCGTAGTTAGTGATTAGGATATCACCGTTAAAGGCAGAAACTTTTTCATGAATTTTTTTCTGGAAACCCAGTGTGGTGGCGATGCTCACCAACATCATGATAATACCGAGCGCAATTGCCGTGATGGCAATTTTTATTATTGGCGCCGAAATACTACTTTTATAATCCTTGGCAGCAATGATGCGCCTGGCGATGAAAAATTCGAAATTCACAAACTGAGCTATGCGGTTATTGTTCCTCAAAAATACCATATTAATCTTGTTCAGCATCTTTTTTTCCTGCGGAAGTACCGTGAAAGAAACTAGCGAAGGTGACACAGGCACTCTAAACGATCTTATTGAAACCGGAAAAGCGGTTACCAAAGATGCCAATAGAGATAAAAAAGCCGAAGAAACCGAAACAACAACCACCATGGAAGTAGGTGAAGTTACTGAGCTTAACAACGACCGTGATATTGTAACAGGTGCCAATCGGTTTAACCAATACCTCCCGTTGCTGAAAGGTAAAAGTATTGGTATCGTGGCCAACCAAACCAGCATTGTAAGCGTTGAAAGCGAACCAAACACCATGGATGGTCGGCGTACGGCAACGATTGAAAACATGCATCTCGTAGATTTTTTAGTCGGCAGACAACTAAACATCCAATCTGTATTTGCCCCAGAACACGGATTTAGAGGTACGGCAGATGCAGGTGAGATGGTAAAAGACGGCGTAGACACGGCTACCGGATTGCCTATTATTTCGCTCTATGGAAATAATAAAAAACCCAGTGTAGCCCAACTCAAAGGTATCGATATCATGGTATTCGACATACAAGATGTGGGCGCCCGTTTTTACACCTACATTTCAACGTTGCACTATGTTATGGAAGCCTGCGCAGAACAAGGTATTCCACTGATTGTTTTAGACCGACCCAACCCAAACGGACATTATATAGACGGTCCGATTTTGGAATTAGAACATAAAAGTTTTGTGGGCATGCATCCAATTCCAGTGGTGCATGGTATGACCATAGGTGAGTATGCACAAATGATAAATGGTGAAAAATGGTTGGCAAATGCAGCGCAATGCGACCTGACCGTGATTGAACTAAAAGGCTATACCCACGACAGTACGTACTCCTTACCCGTAAAGCCATCGCCCAACCTTCCGAATGACGTGGCGATTACTTTATACCCTAGTCTTTGTTTTTTTGAAGGCACTTTTATTAGTGCAGGAAGGGGTACCGATATGCAGTTCCAAGTCTTTGGGGCACCCTCACTACCGGAACGCTTTTATGACTTCGAATTTACACCCCAAGCCAACGAAGGTGCAAAGTATCCTAAATTTAAAGGCGAATTGTGCCATGGAAAAGATCTTCAGAACTATCCCAGAATGGACCAACTCAATTTAGAATGGCTTATAGAAGCATACGTTGCCAACGATCGTAAAATAGATTTTTTTAACGATTTCTTTACCAAATTAGCTGGTACCAAAAAATTACAAGAGCAAATTGAACAAGGCTTTACCTATCGTGAAATTAGGAAGACCTGGCAGGCTGGTTTAAAAGATTACAACAGGATGCGACAGCCGTATTTATTGTATGAGTAAGCGAAGGCTGGATGCTGCACTTCGACTCTCCGCCTTGTCGTCGAGACAGGCACTCAGTGTGACAGCTGCTGGAAAATGGAAGATATAGAATGAATAAAATTATTCGCTTCTTGGTCTTTGGTCGTTAGTCTTCAGTTCTTATTTTTTTGAAATATCATTTGGTTGAATACTGAGTTTTAATTCCATATTCCATACTCGATGTTCTGAAACCTTTTATTGGCGTTGGTGCTTGCCTTGCGCCGAACGAAGCTCAGACAGGTTAGAAGTGAAAAAAAAAATCCGATTGGCAAGTTACAATTTGATGCGTTTTTTCATGTCTTCCACAATATTGAAAGCCGCTGGGCAAATGGCCACATTTTTTAAGGTGAGGTGTGATATTTGCTGAAATTTCTTCCGGTCGGTGTGAGGAAACTCACGACAGGCTTTTGGCCGTACGTCATAAATACTACAATAATTATCGGCTCCCAAAAAAGTGCAAGGCACGCTCTGTAGCACGTAATCATTATCTTCATCAACTCGCAAATAGGTTTCAATAAAAACTTGCGGTTTCATTCGGAAGTGCTTCGCGATACGCGCTACATCTTTATCTGTAAACAATGGCCCCGTAGTTTTACAGCAATTGGCACAGCTAAGACAATCGGTTTTTTCAAACTCGGCATCGTGCAAATCTTGCATGACAAGGTCTAAGTTTTTTGGTGGCTTTTTTTTCAGTTTCGCAAAAAACTTCTTGTTCTCGTTATGCGTATCTTTGGCTTTTTGTGGGAGCTGCCGCAGGGTTTCTTCCATGCTTCAAATGTACAAATTGTCTACCCATCACATGAAAGATATCTTCGGAAAAGCACTACTAGATTACCATGCAGGAAACTACACAGAAGACATCATCACTGCAACTAACATAAGCGATGATGACGAATTACCACTTCCGTATCTATTCCGAAGTTATGCCGAAATGCCCGAATTGGAACAAAAAGCACTGCAATTATGTAAAGGACGAGTGCTCGATGTAGGCTGTGGAGCGGGTAGCCATGCCTTGTGGTTACAAGACCAAGGGCTTGAGGTAACTGCCGTAGATGTTTCAAAAGGAGCTGTTGAAGTATGCGAAGCCCGAGGTGTAAAAAACACACGCCGAAGCAATATCTTGGATATTTCCGAAGAGAAATTTGATACTATTCTGCTACTGATGAATGGTACTGGAATATTTGGAACATTAGACCAAGTTCCGCATTTTCTTCAACATTTAAAACATATTCTAAACACCAACGGCCAAGTATTAATCGATTCTAGCGATTTGCAATATATGTACGATCGCAATCCAGACGGAAGTATCTGGGTGCCTGCCAACCGCTATTATGGCGAGCTAGAATTTACTATGTCGTACAAGGGCGAAACCACCGAAGTGTTTCCGTGGTTGTACGTAGACCAGCAACGTTTCCAATCTCTTGCTACGGAGCAGGGTTTTACATTTGATGTCATGGCCGAGGGTGAAAATTTCGACTATCTCGCAAAACTTACTCCAACAGTACCATAACGATTGAAAGTTTTCACTAAAAACACCGACCACAAACGAAACCGAGAAAAAAAGCGTTAAAAAAAGGCGTGCTATTTTCATAATCCCATATTTACAGTATGTTTGCTAAAATTCTGCCCACTTACATGAAGACTTCGTTATATAAATTTCTCCTACTAGTTGCCGTATTACTCACCCTTCACGCCTGTAAAAAAGACGACGATAATGCTGTTGCAGATGATCGTGCTGAAAATTTATTGGGTTTGGGAGAATCTGCTGAAGACATCCTTTCTGACGATATTTATAGAACCCTTGTGGTTGAACTTGTGTATAGCACCGGATTTAGACCTGAACAACAAACCATCGATAATTTCAGAACGTTTTTAAATCAACGGGTGAACAAACCTGGTGGCATTCAATTTATTGAAACCGTAATTCCTGCACCAGAGGGAGCCCCCTATACCACGCAAGAAATTCGCGAAATTGAGGGCGCTAACCGTACCCGCTATACCAATGAAGATGAAATTGCTGTGTACGTCTTTTTTGCCAATGGAAACGCATCTGGAGATACTGCTTCTACCGTGACTTTAGGAACGGCTTACCGAAATACTTCGATCGTAATTTACCAAGAGACCTTACAAAGCCTAGATGTAGACCGCTTTTTAGTAGAAGCCACTACCCTGCGCCACGAATTTGGTCATTTATTAGGGCTTGTAAATATTGTAAACGACGATATTCACCCTACAGACCACGAAGATCCAGACAACAACAAGCACTGCGTGGTGGAAGATTGCTTGATGTTTTTTGCAAGTACAATCCCAAGTACCATACCCAATCCAACCGATGAAGATATTCCGAAACTAGACCCACTATGCTTGGAAGACCTTCGAGCTAAAGGAGGCAAGTAGCTGGTAGCTGGTAGCTGGTAGTTGGTAGCTGGTAGCTGGTAGTTGATAGCTGGTAGCTGGTAGCTGGTAGCTGGTAGCTGGTAGCTGCAAAATCAAGAAAACTACTCTTTGCTAAATACTTTTTCGCCGTTTATAAATGTAGCGAGCACCTTCGTTTTCGGGATACTATCTGCTGGAATGGTCATAATATCTCTGTCTAACACGGTGAAATCTGCCGATTTACCCGTTGCGATATTCCCTTTAGAATCTTCCTCAAAATTTGAATAGGCTGCCCAAATCGTCATTCCTTTTAGTGTTTCTTCTCTGCTAAGTGCGTCTTCCATTCTAAAGCCCCCTTCGGGGAACTGACTTAAATCTTTACGTGCCACCGCTGCATAAAAGGTGTGCATCGGATTCACCTTCTCAACTGGGAAATCGGTACCCAGCACAACAATACCAGCTTTATCTAACAAGGTTTTGTAGGCGTAAGCGCCCTTTATACGCTCCTTCCCTACCCTGTCTTCGGCCCAATACATATCGCTTGTGGCGTGCGTAGGCTGGATAGACGGAATGATATTTTTTGAAAACATATCAAAGTCGGTTGGGGTTACAATCTGGGCGTGCTCTACTTTCCAACGGGCATCGGGGTAACCTTCCAATGCATTTTTATAGGCCCGCAACACAGCCACGTTAGCAGAATCGCCAATGGCATGTGTGTTCATTTGGTAGCCTGCCCTTGCCAAACGGTCTGCTAGTTTCCCTAGGCTATCGGCTGGGGTAATCATAGCGCCAAAATGGCCTGGTTGGTCGCTATACGCTTCCCTAAGTGCTGCACCCCTAGAACCTAAAGCACCGTCTGCATATACTTTTACAGACCGCACGGTAAGTCGATCTGTAGAAATCACACCATTGTTTAAATAATAGTCGAGGTTTTTCTCACTATTACTCACCATGGCGTACACCTTAATTTTTAATTCCTTGGCTTGTTGCAAACTATCGATCAACTCAATGATATTTCTACTCAGTCCGGCGTCATTCACCGTGGTCAAGCCGTGTTCCAAACAAATCTGTTCAGCTTCTTTTAATGCTTGAATTGAAAATTCTTTAGAAGGTTTCGGGATAGACTGTCGTACCAATGCCATGGGACTATCTATTAAAATACCGGTAAGTTGCCCCAGACTATCTAACTGTACTTCGCCACCTTCCATTTTGGTCTTGGGTGTAATACCAGCCAACTCAATGGCTTTCGAGTTAATTATCATAGCATGCCCATCTACTCGCGTAAGCGCCACTGGGGTGTCTGGAAATAGGGTGTCTAGTTCTTTTCTGGTTGGAAATTCTTTTACCTCCCAATCGTTTTGGTCCCAACCACGGCCTGTGATATAGGCAACATTTTTTTCGCTTTGAAACGCTTGTACCCGTTCCAATACCTCATCATAACTGGTAGTCCCCATTAAATCTACTTGCTGTTTGGCCAATCCCAAATTATACAGGTGCGCGTGTGCGTCTATGAGTCCGGGGACAATGGTTGCCCCTTTGGCATCGTAGGTGTTTTTTAGGCTGTATTTTAATTCCAATTCAGGTTTTAAGCCTATTTCAAGGATTTTTCCATCTTTTACCACAAAAGCATTGGCGGTATCAAAAGTTTCATTCACCGTATAAATGGTGGCATTTTTTACGAGGAGATCTGCGGAAATTTTCTCGGGTGCACAAGACGTTAGTGCAAGTACTGCAATAAAGTAAAAGAAATAAGGTTTCATCTGAAGTTGGTTTTCCGTAAAAATACCTTTTTTGAAGAATAAAACCGAAAAGAAAAATAGGATAAAGAAAAAGACACTACAGCTTTTTCAACCTAACCGCTACTTTATAAATTCCAAATCCAAAGAAATACAAGCCTGTTTGCAGGCCGAAAAGCATGACCGTGAGCCAACTAAATTCGAATACTGTTTGCCAGATACTGTCATAAGGTTCATCGTTGTCTATTAAAAAGCCCAAGCTAATTATTAGAACAGCTAGTCCCGCAAAGATGAGTATCATTTTTTTGTGTTGCATATCCCAAAGACACTTTAATTCGTCATAAGTTGCGCTTACCAATCGAATTTATAGGTAGCACCTAGCAGGCCTTGAATGCCCTGCACCGGGTAATTAAGCCATTTTTCATAAGTATCGCTCAACAAATTGCTTCCCTTCGCAAAAATTGAAAGTCGGTCGTTTACGCGATATCCCAAATGTACATTAGCGTCGAGATAAGCATCAAGGGTTACTTCATTCTCCATAAAACTACCTAAAAGTCCGTTTCTTACAAAAAGGAAATCTGTACGCTCCCCAACATAAAACAGCGATGCACTTCCATAGATTTTTTCGGTAATACTAAAGTTACTGAACAAGGTCGCTTTTAAATCAGGCAAGTTCCAAGGTTGGGCTTCCTTTTCAGTATCATAGCTAAAAAATTCTGCGTTCACCCCCAAGCTGAACGTTTCAGAAACTGCCACATTCAGTTCTCCAAAAATCCCCAGGGTGTTGATATTATCATATACTACCCCGAAAGAATTTCCGTATTCATAGCCTTCCAAATCGGCTGTCCCATTTCCAAAGTCTGGATTATTCTTAAACAGTGCCTTGCTCTCTTCCCTTCCGTAGGACGCACGCAAGTTATAACCGACGCTGTTGCTCAACTTTCCTTTCAGTCCACCAAAACCATTATAAATTTGGCTTGTAGGCACTACGGTAAGCGTGGGCGAAACAAAGGGATTTTCCTCTTTAAAATCGAAATAACTATTTTGTGAAAGTCCGCCATCTACCCCTCCATACGCTATCAGCAATTCATCTACCAAACGGTACGATGCATTTATTTGCGGGTAGATATAAAATTCAGAAATTTCGTCATCCACTTCAAGTCCGACATAGGTAGAAACCCCCAAAGAAAGCGTAAGATCGTTGTTGAAATAAACCAGCGACGGACTCACACCTGCCAACAGCACATTGTGATCTACCCCCGTAGTACCAAGATAGGTTTTTTCGAAACTCCCCCGCAGATAATCTACATCACCTTTTATCTGTAGGGTAAACGTGGTGAGTGGAAATGAAAATTCTGGTTGGGCATTGATGTTAAATTCTGAAGAACCATACGCATCGTTTAAAAACCGAAGGTTGGCCGAAATTTTCTCAAAAACAGATTCGTCTACTGTAATACTACCTCCCACATTCCCGCTGAAATATGTTTGCTGCGGATCGATCGTTGCGAGAAATTCGTCAGAAGCATTATCGTAAGCCCCATTTAACCCGTACCAATTGAAGAGTTGATGCTGCACACCACCATCCAAACGATATGAAATATCACGTTGTCTACTTGTGTAGTGACCATCTAACTGGGTGTCATAGTATTTGTTTTCTAACCGAACGCCATCAATATCGCCTTGTGACGAATTATGACGAAAAAAGAAGCCAGCATCATCTGTTCTACTGATTTGAAAATTGCTATACAATTCGCCTAAAATCGTTGTATAATTACCAAATCCGAGGGTCGCATAATTGTCGTATAATTTAATAGGTTTAGCCTTTTCTACAGTAGCCGCCTTTCCTTTTGCGGGAGTAAATGTAGAAGCCACTGGCACCGAAAAAATCTGGTACTGCACCTTCTTTTTCTGAAGGTTTACAGAGTCGTTTAGCACAGGTGTTTCCTTAATTTTAAAGGCATCACTAATGGTAGGAGTATACGGTCTTACAATATTTACCACTTCGGTACCAATATTTTCCTCTTCCTCTTGCGCATGGGCAGACTGGGAGCAAATTCCTAAAAGCAAAAGGCAAACAGCTACTATTGAGATGTGATTCTTGATATAACCAATTTTAAAATTTGTCATATTATAGATTATAGATTGATGAATGGGGAATTAGTTTTTGTTCGTTTCAACCGAGGCATTTGTTTTAGACTCGGCACTTTTAATAAGCGACAGTTCAGCTTTAGCTTCGTTCACCACTTCAGGATATTCGGTGAAATTTTTGATCACACTTTCCAATATATAGGTAGCTTGGTAGGCATCGTCGAGCGCATAAAAATTCTTTGCCATGAGCACCAGCCCTTTGGCACCATACAATTTAAAACCTGAATATTCTTTGGCTAGATTCTGAACCGAAGCATTGGAAGCTTCATACGCTTTTGCCTTATTTTTAAAATACGCATCATAATACAACGCCTCTGCTGCCAAGGCACCCGTAGCAATTTTGGCAACTTCGGCATAGGCAGTTTTTGCTTTGGCCTCATCTCCCGTTTGAATTGCCGATCGCGCGATGATGATTTGCGCATCACTTTTAATGTTGTTGTCTATTTTTTTATTCTCCAATACTTTTTCGGCATAGGTTACGGCCGCTGCGTATTGTTTTAGTTCGTAGCTAGCTTTCATGCTATTGGTCTGTGCGAAGATGATGTTCTGCGGAAAATCGGCTTCATTCTCTAAACGTTTCAAAAATTGAAGGGCATTTTCATAATCTTTTTCACCTAAGTACAATTCTGAAACACGGGCAAGTGCTTGTTCTGTGAATTCGTTACGCTCTTTAGCAACTACAAACTCAAAATGCGGAATGGCTTTGGCTGTTTCCTTTTCAGCAAAATACAATTGCCCTAAATAGAAATGAGCCTTGAGTGCGTGCTGCCCATTCGGGAATTGGGCCAAATACTCCTCAAAACGTGTTGTTGCTTGACGCGTCTTATTTTCAAGATACGGCTGTTCCGCGGCTTGGTAGGTAGCGTCGTCTAATTCGGCATCCTCCACTTGCACAAAATCGAGTGTGGCCACCCAATTGGCGTAGTCGTTTACCTTACCTTGATCTATGTAAATTAATTTGGCAGATGTTACGGCCTGCAGTGCTTCCGAAGTTCCTGGAAAATCTTTGGCCACTCTTTTAAACAAGGCCAATGCATCATTACTTTTCCCGGCATTGTCTAAAAGCAAGGCTTTTTTCATGAGCGTTTTGGCAACAAAACTACTTTTGGGCTGCTCGCGTAACAATTGCTCGTATACTCTTTCAGCATCGGTTGTTTTATTTAGCGATACGTACGTATTTCCCAACTCGTATAAAGCATCATCCCGGTAAATAGATTTTGGGTAGGTACGGGTAAATTCTTGCAGTGCTTCAACCTTTTGGGCGGTTCTATCTACAAAACCATAACTGATCGCCCGCTGAAAGGCTGCGTAATCTTTATCTGGAGATCCCGATTGAATTGCACTATTGTAATTTTCTAGCGCAGGCCAATATTGGCTTGTCACAAAATAACTATCGGCCAAACGTACATAAGCATCTTGCTTTCTAGCTCCAGAAGCCGTAGAAGACTCCAAATATCCTTTAAACAACGGAATGGCCTCGTTGTAATTTTTCAATTTAAATTGGTTGTAAGCCAGGCTGTATTTGCTGTTATCCCATTCTGGTGTTTGTGAAGCAGCAGGCAATTGGGCATATTGTTTAAACCCGATAAGTGCCTCTTCAAAATTAGAGTTTTGGTAATCGCTCTCGGCTTTCCAATAGGTTGCACGTGCAGTAAAGTTAGCATCTCTGGGTTCTTTCAGAGAATTATTGAACATGGCAATAGCTTCGGCATAGTTTCCTTCATTGTACAACTCGATACCGCGGAAAAAGGCAACTTTTTGATACGCCAGCTTGTTTTCAAAGTTTTTGTTGTTCTCTAACAAATCCATTGCAGCCTTGTAATTTCTAGACGTGATGTAACTGTCTATGAGCAGGTCTTTGAGTGTATCATTGTTTTTATTGTTGGGATAGGTTTCAATAAAAGACAAAAGTACGGCGGGTGCGCTTTGATAGTTGTTCCCGATTTCATAGCTAAGTTTGGCGTAGTTTAAAAAGGCATCTTCTTGTATTTCTGCTGAAAAATCCATTTCCGAAGCATTCTTAAAAGCGTTGAGTGCTTGCTGCTTTTGGTCTAATTTCAGATAGCTTTCGGCCAGATGGTAGTACGCATTTTGAGCCACTGCATCGTTGCCGTCGATGATTTTGTTGAATTCACCAATTGCATTTTCATAAGCACCCTGCTTGTAGTAGGCGTAGCCCAATTGGTAATAATCGGTATTGTTCCATCGGCCCCGTTTTCCTTTGTATTCTTTTAAATACGGGATGGCTTCGGCATATTGACCCAAGTTAAAATGGCTCTCCCCAATAATTTTTGAAAGCTCGCTTTTCTCAACAGGGTTCGATTGGTCGTATTGTTCCATGCCCAAATCGATTGCTTCTTGAAATTTACCCAGCTTAAAGTTCATATCGGCTTGGTAGTAGCTCAGTCCTTCATCATAGCGCTCGTCGCCTTTTACCTCTTCAAAAAGTTCATTGGCTTCGGTATAATCGTCACCTTCATACGCAATAAAACCAAGATAGTATTTTGCTTGTGAACCGTATTTTTCGGAAGTAGTGACGCGGTTCAAGTACTTTTTTGCTTCGTTAAAACGCTTGTTCTTAAAATAGGCGTAGCCATTATTAAAATTGAATTTCTCACGTTCACTTCTAGGCAAGCTCCCTTCATCTACCTTGTCGTACCATTTTCGCGCATAACTGTATTTACCATTTTCAAAATAATAATTGGCAACATTAATGTAGGCGTCATTTCGTTTGATACTCGTAGGATATTCGGTTACAAACTCTTCCATGAGCTGATCTGCATCCTGTTGGTTTAGTCGTACGGCACAGTTCGCGATGTAGTAGGCACAATCGCCTTCAACGGTGACTTCTTTGGTGGTGTTTTTTACCTTGGTAAACAAAGATTGTGCGGCCAAGAATTGATTGTTATTATACAATTCTATGGCTTTGTTATAATCTACTAAATTGTTGGTATGGGTAGCGGTGCGTTGCGATAACGAAGTTAGGGTAACGCACAGCAACACTGCTAAAAGAGCGAGGCTTTTGGGCATAATTGTCAGGTTTCAGTTTTTAGAGTAGCGTTATTCCTACCCTAGTAACGATTTAAATGGTGGATAATTATATTTTTTGGGGCTAAAAGATTGCCAATATAAAATTACTTAAATTTAGAGCACATAATATTCAACCTTCAATTTCTTATGAAAAATATATTGTTAATAGTAATCGTCCTAGTTTCAATACACTGCACGGCGCAGCGTGGTAATTCGAATGTTCTCTACGAGAAAAATGGCAAAATTGGAATTGGTACTAACACTCCAGACGAGTTGCTCACGGTAAAGGGAAAAATCCATACACAGGAAGTCATTGTAGATTTACAAGGTGCGGTAGCTCCCGATTATGTGTTTGAAAAATATGCGGATGGATTTTCTATTTTGAAACCGTCATACCAACTAATTTCGCTACCAGAATTAGATACCTTTATTAAAAAACACAAACACTTACCAGGAGTTCCTTCGGCAACTGACTTAGACGAAGAAGGGATGTCACTAAAGGAGATGAACCTTCTGCTCCTTGAAAAAGTAGAAGAGCTGACTTTATATACCCTTCAGCAGCAAAAGGAATTAGAGCAATTAAAATCTCAAGTAGAACAACTATCTTCAAAACGATAATATGAATCGAAGTATATTTTTGTTTTTACTCTTGGGGTGTGTTGCATTTGGGCAAACCGAATCTGAAGAACGCTTCTATTTTCAACTTACTATTGTTGGTGGGGCAGAATTAGAAATTTCACAGAATTCAGATAAGCAATTTGTGATCATAAACCCCAACAACAACGACGAAACCCGAATTTATGCAGCTTATAATGTGTATGATTTTCAGAAAGCTTTTAAAAACTCCAGTCGTGAGTTGCTAAAGGAGGTATACAATATTGAAACTGATAATGTGGCGCTCATCAGTAATCTAAAACACAACTTTCCAGATAGATATACACGTATCGACCAATATTATCCTGACGAAAAGCCGTATTACCCCAATGACTACGGACTTACAAGTCCGGTTGAAAATTTAGGTGCCAACGAGCGTTTTGACGACCTTGACCTTTTAGAATTGCCTAAAGCTTGGGGAATTACCACAGGATCGAAAAAAGTGGTGATGGGGATTTCAGATTCAAAAGTAGACTCGACCAACCTTGATTTTAAGGGTCAAGTTTCAAAATATTTGTCATATGTAAATAGCGGCAAGGGAATGTCTTGTGCCCATGGCTCTAATGTGGCCGGAATTGCGGGTGCTGCGATAAACAATGGCTACGGTCGCGCTGGTATTTGTCCGGGATGCGATATGATTGTACACGGTTATGGAACTTTTAAGGTGATAGAAGATTTGGTAGAAGCGGGCGCTAAAGTAATTAATACAAGTTGGGTACTTTGCAATATGGGATCATTACACGAGAATATCGAAGAGCGCATCAACGAACTTTATGAAGATGGAATTATCATCGTAGCAGCGGCCGGAAATGGCAAAGGCTGCAATAAGGACGGTTTCGACCCAGACGATTATGGCTACCCAAACGCTTTCGAAAAGGTAATTTCAGTGACTGGAACCTTTGTAACCAACGATTATGACACGGCCCCAAGATTTAAAGATGATAACGGACGTGAGATCATAGAGTATGTGAAAGATCGGCATGCGTCAAAAATTGGGTTTAAAGCAGATGGTTCGGCACAAATACCCTATCCGAAATATGGTATGCAAGCCAACAATGCTATAGACATTACCGCCCCCGCCTACACCTATCTTTTAGGCAGTCATATTTGCTATGGTGAAAGTAAGATGGGGGGCGTAACATCTGGGGCAGCGCCTTTTGTTACTGGGGTTATCGGACTTATCTGGTCTGAGAACTATTGTTTGAGTTCGTATGAGGTAGAAAGTATCTTGAAATTGAGTTCAGAAGAAATTGAAAACTTAGAGGGGAATACCCGCTACCGCGGAAAATTAGGTGCCGGAAGGGTAAATGCGTATCGTGCGGTAAAAATGGCGAGAGAAACCAAAGAACTTTTCGGAAACGTAGAAGTAAGCAATCGAGATATGTACCGATACCACTATCGGCTAGAGAATGCTCCGTATAATATTACCGTAAAAAACCAAACGTTTCGCGACTCGGCTTCCGTACGGTTTAAAGCTAGAAACGCTATCTATTTAAAACCTGGAACTACACTAAGACCCGACAAGACGTCAAGAATGACATTTAAAATTGATGCGACCACCCCAACTGGCGAATGTTTTCCGGAGCCGCCAAAGGCGTATGAGCGACTTTATAAAAAGTAATTAATTTTAGAGGAAGGGTGATACAACTAACAACTGTTTCTTTATTTTTGTTCCTATCGTAAATTTGAATGTATGCCTGAAACCGTTCTTGAATTAAAAAATGCTTCTATATTCCAAAGGGAAAACCTGATTCTATCAGATGTATCTGTTTCTATCGAAAAAGGTGAATTTGTGTACCTCATTGGTAAAACAGGAACGGGAAAGAGTAGTTTTATGAAAACACTCTATGGCGACCTACCCCTGCAAAAAGGAGAAGGTCACATTGTTGGTTATGACCTACCCACATTAAAAGAAAAGGACATTCCGTTTTTACGGCGGAAATTGGGCGTGGTATTTCAAGATTTCAAGCTACTGAACGACCGCACGGTAAGCGATAATTTATACTTTGTATTAACTGCCACCGGTTGGAAGGACAAGGCTGAAATGAACACACGCATTGAGACCGTTCTGGATAAAGTGGGCATGAAAACCAAAGCATTTAAATATCCCTACCAATTATCTGGGGGTGAACAGCAACGTGTTGCCATTGCGCGGGCTTTGTTGAACGATCCTGAACTAATTTTGGCCGATGAGCCTACCGGAAATCTCGATCCGCAAACAAGTGTAGAAGTGATGCAAGTACTTCAAGAAATTAACAAAAATGGAAATACCATTTTAATGGCTACGCATGATTATGCCCTTTTGTTAAAGTATCCTTCTAAAACCCTGAAATGCGATGAAAGCCAAATTTTTGAGGTAGTCCAGAAAACCGTTTAGCGGTTCGGCAACTGCTCCATTATAAAATTATTCAAAATTTTGCTCGCTTTTTCAGCTCCTTCATTGGTAAGGTGGTCTGCATCCCGAAGATCTTTGTCTTTAAAACGCGGATCCTGTGATAATTTAAGATAATGTACGTTTTTATGAGCTTGGTCTAAAGTTTCTAGTGTAGTAGACACTCGATCGCGCTTCTCTACCTTAAGTGAATTGTAATAGGTTTTATAAACTGGCATTTCAACCAAAAACACTTCAATCTGTCGTTTTTTACAATTGGCTATAATTCGCTCTAACCGCTTTGTATTGGTTGTATAATCATACAGGTTATCTTCGTGCTTTTTTACGATAATAGGGGTGATTGCTTCCTTGTCTTCAACGATATCACTTTCGTCTTGCATACCATATCCATTAGGGTATGAATTTATAGCTGTACCATCTGCGAATGCAACATGCATCAACGCTACCGTATTTCTGAAATTTCTTCCTAAGGCCAAACTGTAGTTTCGCACATCAAATAATGAAACAATAGGAACATCGAGACCCATCTGGTGCTTGTAATAGTATTTTCTCCAGGCATCTTCAGAAGTGTCATCTTCTTGTGATAATGTGAAATAGCTTATGGAAAGTACGATGGCTTCAACTTCTGGCAAACTATCAATGTATTGGTTAAAAATAAGTTCATCAAAATATAGACTCTGACTCACATTGGCCATATTGAAGGTTCGCTTTTCGAAGTATAATGGATTTAAACCATAGAATGGGTGAGAATTTCCGAAGAGCAAAATCTCGCTATCCCTGTACTCATTTCGTACTTGTTTATCTTTAAAGGTATAATTAGTCGGGACCGTTCTATAAAAAACCTCAGCACCTATCCAGACGACAAGAACCGGTAACAAAAAGACTATTATTTTGGTATAGAACTTTTTCATTTAGAATTGAAAATAGATAAACGGTTGTAAGTCGCCCGCAAAATAAAAGATACAAAATGTAATCACATAATAGATACCGTAGCGCAAAGGTTTCGATGTTATATAGCCTATGTCTAAAATGTGTTCTCGATGGCGGTGTATCCATTCCCACACCATATAGCCAAACAACATGGCGATTCCGCTCAATGGCAGATATGGTTTCTTAAACAAAGTTTCTGAGAATACAATTTCTAGATACTGAAAAGCGTCGGTGATAGTTTCTGCCCTAAAAAAGACCCACGCAATCGTCACGATAAAAAAGGTAATCCCAATCCGAAAAATTTCTGGTAGTGTTGGGAGCAATCGATTGCTTTTGTATGTTCGATCTTTTTTGATGAACAACAAGACCGGAATGACACAAACGGCATGTACCAATCCCCAAAAAACAAAGGTTAAATTTGCTCCGTGCCATAAGCCGCTCACTAAAAACACTATGAGTATGTTAAGCATAAGCCTTGCTTTGGAAACTCTACTACCCCCCAAGGGTATGTACACATAATCACGAAACCACGTTGACAATGAAATATGCCATCTACGCCAAAAATCAGACAGGTCTTGTGCCAAATACGGAAAGTTGAAATTCTTCATCAAATCGAAGCCCAGCAACCTTGAAGTACCGATCGCGATGTTGCTGTAGCCAGAAAAATCACCATAAATCTGGAAGGCAAAAAATACGGCTGTAAAAAAGAGGGTACTACCCGATTGGTCTTGGTAGCTTTCAAAATAGGTGTTTACAAACAGGGCGCAATTGTCTGCTATCACCATTTTTTGGAAGAGTCCGGCAAGTATCAATCGGAGTCCGTCTATATTTTTTTTATAATTGAAGGTACGTACTTTCTGAAACTGTGGCAACAGGTTTGAAGCTCTTTCAATAGGTCCGGCTACCAGCTGCGGAAAAAAGGAAACAAAGGCAAAAAACGCTACTATATTCGAAGTAGGCTCTAACCTTTTTCTATAGATATCGATGGTATAGCTCAGCGTCTGAAAGGTGTAAAAGCTAATCCCAACAGGAAGTAAAATATTCCAGCTAGTTGCCTTAAGACTGGTTCCGAAGAGCGCAAAGGTGTCTACAAACGTTTCTACAAAAAAGTTGAAATACTTAAAAACCCCTAACAGCCCCAAATTAAATACCAAGCTCACTACCAGCAATGCTTTCCGCTTGCCAGCAGCAGTAGTTTTGCCCAATAATCGCCCCACCGTAAAATCTACCAGCGAACTCATGAATATTAATGACAGGAAGCGCCAATCCCAGAAAGAATAGAAAATATAGCTTACTACCACCAAAAAGACATTTTGGAGGGATAACGATCGCCTAAACAAAGTCCAGTATAGCACTAAGACTATTGGGAAGAACACAGCAAAATCTACAGTATTGAATAACATACGGGCGACGTGCGTTTAGATTCGGCAATCTACAAACAATCGTATAAAAAACCGCCTAATAAAAATATGTTTTCTCACACAGCTAGGAAGTTAGAATTTGTAATTTAGCGGCATGTATACGGCTGTTAAAAAATTGGCATACACACTCATCCCGAAGCGATTTTTATTGAAAAACGAACTGTTTTTCAGGTCGCTATTCGCACAACGCTACAAAGGCAAGAACCACACTTGCCCGATTTGTGAACACTCGTTAAAAACGTTTATCACCCTAGATGATGGTGACCTACTCTGCCCGTTTTGCGGTAGCCGTTCACGCACTCGTCGTTTGTATGGCATCTTAACCACAGAAGGCTTACTACAAGGAAAGGTACTCCATTTTTCTCCGTCTCGTAGCTTATACCGAAAGTTTAGTAAAAATTCTACTATTGCGTATTCGAGTACCGATTATGAAGACGAGTTTATAGCTGAATACAGCTATGATATTACCAACATCGATTGTGCCGACAACAGCTTCAACGTAATTATTTGCTACCACATCCTAGAGCATATTGAAAACGACCTGAAGGCTATGGAAGAACTCTACCGAGTATTGCAACCTGGCGGAACTTGCTTGGTGCAGACTCCCTTTAAAGAAGGCACCGGCGTGTATGAAGATGATAGCATTACTTCGGAAACAGGCAGACTGGAAGCATTTGGTCAAGAAGATCATGTACGCATCTATTCTGTTGATGGACTGAAAAACAGATTGCTGGCGAGCGGATTTACAGATATTTCAGTAAAAAATTATGGCGAAGAACACCACGAAGGGCTAGCTCCAGAAACCGTACTATTTCTCAAAAAACCCCTATCTTAAGCCATGCTTTCTGTGCTCATCCCTACATACAACCACAATGTACTACCGCTAGTTACAGCGCTAAACAGTGAGCTATTAGAATTAGAAATTCCCTACGAAATTCTGGTATTTGACGATGGTTCAACAGAATGGCTTGAGGAAAACAAAAAGGTAGGAGAATTTCCGAAGACAACATTCCGAAGATACGAACAAAACAAAGGGCGAAGTGCCATTCGAAATGCATTAGCCAGCAGTGCAAAGTATGCCATGTTGCTTTTTTTAGATGCAGATGTGATGCCGGTCTCAACTACGTTTATTGGCACCTATGTACAAACCATCAAAACGAATAAGGCAACTGTAATTTATGGAGGTGTAGCGTACAACGAAGAGAAACCTCCTATTGAAAATCGACTGCGCTGGGAATACGGCAGCAACCGTGAAGTAAAAGCCGTGTCAGAAAGACAAAAGCGTCCGCATTTTGTTATTACACAAAACGTTGCCATAGAGAAAGAGGTATATTTAAACCTCAACATCCCAACGAGCAACTTTTATGGCGATGATCTTGTCTTTTCACAAGAATTGAAGCGAAAACAAATCGAAGTTTTGCACATACACAATCCGGTATATCATTTAGGTTTGGAAACCTCCCAACAATACCTAGAAAAAGCCCTCAGTGCTGTAAAATCTATTGTTGCGCTCGAAAAAAAAGGGGGTATCGACAACGATTTCACCAAATTGCAACAAACGTATCTGAAAATTAAAAAGTCTGGGGGGCTTGGGATTTTTAAATGGTTTATTGCACCAAAAAAACAAAAGATGGAACAGAATTTCCTGTCGGAAAAGCCCAACTTAAGATGGTTCGATCTGTACCGCCTTTTGTATTATATTGAATTAAAATCGGACCCCAATGCCTAAGTTTTCTATTATCATACCGTTGTACAACAAAGAAAAAGACATCGCTAAAACTTTGAACAGTCTTTTCTTGCAGACGGAAACCGATTATGAAATTGTACTCGTAAACGATGGATCTACCGATAATAGTGAAGGGGTAGTAACCAGTTTTGACGATGCTCGCATCCGATATTTCAGCAAAGAAAACGAAGGTGTTTCAAAAACACGGAATTTTGCTGTAACCAAAGCCACCAGTGAACATATCGTATTCTTAGATGCCGATGATTATTGGTATCCGAACCATTTAGAAAATTTAGACGGATTAATCCATTCCTTTCCAAACGAGCAATGGTATGCAACCGCCTACGAAAAACGCCACCATAAAAATTTTATCAGTTCAATGCGTTCTCCTATCTTAAAAAAACCATCTGGATGGAAAGGTTTGGTGCCTAACTATTTTGAAAATAGCCTTATCGATCCATTGGCATGGACCTCTGCCGTCTGCTTTAAAAAATCCTTTTTTGAATCGCTTGGCGGATTCGATACTGCCATCACCCACGGCGCCGGAGAAGATACCGACCTATGGATTCGCGCTGCATTACAAGCACCTTTGGTTTTCTCTACTGAAATCACAGCCCGACACAATTTAGATGGTACCAACCGAATTTCGAACACCCCTACCCTGATTCGTAAATTCATGGATGTTGGAGTTTATGAAAAGGAAATAGAAAACCATCCAGGTTTAAAGGCATATCTCGACATCAACAGATTTTCTTTTGCCATGCAACATAAGATGGCAGGAGATTTGGCGACTTTTAAAATGTTTGCCAAAGATATCGACACGAATAACCTCACGGGAAAACAGCGCTATATGCTGAAACAGCCAAAACAAGTTTTGCGTTTATTGTTAAAAGGAAAGGCCCTCGCTGAAAAGGCGGGAATACGATTAACCTCTTTTAATTGATTTAAAGTCGGCGTAGTCTCTAATATAATCGTCTTCATCATACTCAGCACTCACCAGCGAAAGACAAACCGCACCTGCAGAAAAATTCTCTAGTTCACGCCACACCCCACTTGGGATTAACAACCCTTTGTTGGGTCGGTTCAACAAAAAAGTTTTTCGGTTTTTACCATTATCTAACACCACAGAAAAGCTACCGCTCACGGCAATTAAGAATTGTTGTAGTTGCTTGTGTGCATGTCCGCCCCTGATTGAATCACTTGGCACATCATACAGGTAGTAAACTCGTTTTATTTCGTAGGGCAACAGGTCTTTTTCGACTACAGAAAGATTGCCACGGCCGTCTTCGGCAATGATTTTGGGTATCTCGGTTAAGGTTATTGTATCTAGATCAACGTATTGCATCTTGTACCAATTGGTTCCACTTTTTTGAAATTTCCTGCATCGAAAACTGAGCAACAGACGCTTTTGCGTTTATTTCACAATTTTTTCGTAGCGCCTCATTTTGCATCATTTCTTGCAGGCCTTCAGCAAATAAAGATACTTCTCTTTTTGGGATGAGCAAACCATTTTCCCGGTCGTTTACTATTTCCGAAGGCCCCGAAACAATATCTAAAGACACTACGGGAACTCCCAATGAAAGCGCTTCTACCAACACCATGGGAAAACCTTCAAATCGGCTGGTCAACGTGACACACTGTGCCTTTGCTACAATTGAAAATGGTGATTGTTGCGGTAAAAAAATGATATTTTCTTGAGATGGCAAAGCTTGGGTAAAGGTTTTGAGTTGTTCTTTATCGGGACCATCACCTAAAATCACCAAGAAGCACCCATCTTTCCATAGGTTTGAGGCAGTAAAAGCATTTAATAGAAACGTAAAATCTTTTACAGTATCGTCTATCCTTCCGTAGGAAAGTATGTATTTTTTATGCTGAAGGATCTCAGGTACTGCGGAAATATCTGCTCCCCATCTGTCATCAAATGCATTGTGGATGGTCTGTCCATTTTTAACACCTAAGGACGGAAACAACTGTTCTGTAATGTAATTAGACACGCCAACAGTAGTGTTGTTCTTATTGTAAGTTTTTGCCAACTTTTTTGGAGCATCTGAAAAATAGAGCGCTTTATTGGCGCTGTGTACAACGTAGATTTTCGGGATGCCTTTATAGATTACTTTATGGTAAAACACTTCCCGATTATAGTTGGTCTTGGTGCGGTGATCGATGATTAAATCGAATGAATGCTTTTTCAAATAGGCCCTTAGCTTCAAAATACGTTTAAATCTGCCCCCAAATTTTTCGGTATCAGATTTCAACAAACCTAAGTTGAGTAAAGTACCTTTGTAAGGATATGCAATTTGGTTGGTCAGAATGGCGATATGTACGTCATGACCGTGATGGTGCAGCATTTCAGACAACATCGCAGCCGACCGTTCTGCACCGCCCGTTCCGAGTGAAATACTCACTATACAAATTTTTTTATGCGTATTTTGCAATCGTAAATCTGTTTAATAACACGTACCCAAGTTACATGAAAATACTGTTGGTAGGCGAATATAATGCTTCTCACTTTACTTTAAAAGAAGGGCTGGTACAATTGGGGCATGAAGTAACCGTAGTTGGTCTGGGCGATGGCTTTAAAAACAGGAAGGTAGATGTAAATTTTAATCGGCCGTACGAAAACGGAGCCAAAGCCTTTTTTAAGCGTATTGTTTATAAACTCTTCAAGGTAGACCTGAATTCGGTGAGCATTAAAAAACAATTTCAGCAACATCGCGAATTATTCTCGGGAAATGATATTGTGCAACTCATCAATGAAAATTCATTTGGCACTGTACCCGAAGTGGAGCAACAATTACTTGATTTTATATTTCAGCACAACAAAAAAGTGTTTCTGCTTTCCTGCGGAACGGATCATCTGAGTGTTAAATATGCGATGGAAGAAAAGTTTCGGTATAGCATTGCCACCCCATATCTTGAAAAACGGGGAACCGAAGCGCAGTTCTTGCACATGACACAATACATTAGAAAAGATTTTGAAGCCTTGCACCATTTTATCATGAAGCATATTGAAGGAATTATTGCTTCAGATCTAGATTATCATATCCCGTTGCTCGGGCATCCAAAATACTTAGGAATGGTTCCTAACCCAGTCCACTTGGCTAAGTTTCCGTTCAAAAAACCTGTGGTAAAAGATAAAGTGGTGATTTTTCACGGAATTAACCAAAACAACTATTACAAGAAAGGCAACGATATTTTTGAAGCTGCATTAGCATTCGTAGCTAAAACGCATTCAGAAAAGATTGAAGTCATTACCGTGCGGAGTGTCCCTTATGAGACTTATATTAAATTATTTGACGACTGCCATATTTTGCTAGATCAAGTGTATGCCTACGATCAAGGTTTTAACGCCCTAGAAGCCATGGCCAAAGGGAAGGTAGTTTTTACAGGGGCCGAACAGGAATTTTTAGATTACTACCATTTAAAAGAAGATGAAGTCGCCATTAATGCGCTACCAGATGCGCGTTCCATCGCCGACAAGCTGATAGGGCTGATTGAGAATCCGGAAAAAATCAGCGAGATAGCTACAAACGCCCGTGCTTTTGTTGAAAAGGAACACGACCACATTTTGGCCTCACAGCGTTATTTTGAGAAATGGACCAGTTGAGATTGGGGTGTTGCACTTCGACTCCGCTCAGTGTGACAGGTGCTGGATGCTGGAAGCTGCACTTCGACTCCGCTCAGTGTGACAGATGCTGGATGCTGGAAGCTGCACTTCGACTCCGCTCAGTGTGACAGATGCTGGATGCTGCACTTCGACTCCGCTCAGTGTGACAGGTGCTTGATGCGGGATGTTGGATGCTGGAAGTAGGTCAATATAACTTTAAATCTTTTGTCCATATTCCCTAGTCTATATTCTATAATCTCTAAATAGAATTCAGTGTGACAGGTGCCGCGGGTTGGATGTTGAGTGCTGCACTTCGACTGCGCTCAGTGTGACAGATGCTGGATGCTGGAAGTTCGAAGAAATTTAACACATATCACTTCCATCTGCCATTTTTATACTTCCTACTTCACACTTCCATCTTCCCACTTCAAATTCATCTTTTTACCTTCGGAAGTCGCAACTCCATTGAAACACGTGTATTTTCACTTCGGTTTACTGCAGCACCATGAATTAAGAATGGTGAAAACAACAATGCTTCCCCTTCTTTTGGGTTTGGACGAATCATACGAAGATCGGCCGACTTCGTCTTTAAAATACAGGGAACATAATAGGTGTTACCATTTATCTTTGCTCCTTTACTTTCGGTACGTAATATTTCGTTTTCGGGTAACAAATGACTTCCTGGGAGCACGGGTAGCGAAGTTTCTGGGGTACAGCCTTCAATGGGTATCCAAACATTGATCACATCTTTCCAATAACTCAGATAGCCATCGCGGTGTGGCGGATTGATATCGAGTGAACTGGGGCGGTTAATGCGTATCTGGATATGCGATTTTTTCAATTCTTCAACATACGACGTGAGTTTGTATCCTAGGATATTTCCGAAGCGCTCGGCCAACATATCTATATCAAAATCGATATCGTCATTGGTTAAGTTTCGGGTAATATCGATTACTTTTAGGTGATCTTCGTCTGTAGTAATTACGTTATGATAATTTTTAAGACTGAAATCTTCTGGGTACGGAATCTTGTGTATTTTAAATGCCTTGATGATATTAGCTGTAATCGATTGCTGAAGCGCATTAAATTCGTTGCCTTCAAACGCAGATACAACGCCGTAACCTTCATCTTGCCATGCAACTTTAGAAATCACACTGTCTTTCTTTTCGAACAACACTTCATTTTCACCCCAAAAAAAGTTGCCCTCAACAGCAAATTGAAAAGGTTTTCCATCTAGATAAAGGGTACACGTTTCTACAGACATAAGGTTGCTAAAATTAGGGATTATTCGATTTCTTCGGAAGGTATTTGTTGTTTTCTTTGTTTGTTGAAATAACGCCATACCAAAAACGCCACCACAGCAAAATAAATTACGTAGCGCACCAGGTGTGCCAAGACTACTCCTTCTACTCCCATCGAATCTACAAATAAATGAGACAGCCCGAAAAACAATGCCAATGACAAGAGTTCGGTAAAAATAAAATTGCGAACCATGCGCTTGGCAACAAACTGATGTGCAAGTACCAAAGACATTAACCGCACGAAATCGCCAATAAGCTGCCATTTAAACAACGGCGCCATTTCGTCGAAATCGATAAAGACGTATTCAATAAATTGGTACCGTAAAAAATATATGAGCAACATTCCCACGGCAAACAGTGGCAATAATGTTTTATAAATAGTCCCTACTTCGCTTAAAAAATCAGACTTTTGGCTGATTCCTGCGAATTTCGGAATTACATATAGAGTAAAAATAGCGCCTGAAAACACCATGTAATTCTGTGAAAGCGTAGTCATGGCCGTCCATATCCCTGCGTCGTCTTCGCCCATTTTATCTACCAACATATTCCGCAAGTCTAATTCTATAAAGTTAACCAGTACGGTAGAAGTAAAAGACATAAGCGTGAATGCAAGCAGCTGCTTTCCGTAGGGAATTTTGAAGGAAATTTCAGAAAAGATAATATACTCCCGTAGCACTTTTACAAAAATGAATAGCAGCACCAAAACCTGCAAAATCGGCAGAATGGCAATCGCCAGTAAAGCTCCATCAATATTATGTTGGTATAATAAAACGAGCGTAAGTGCTGCTCCCAAGATATAGGCAACAAGTTCAATCTTGGCAAATTGCTTATAGGCAGAAAGTCCGTTTACAATACCATTAAATACCCGCTGTATCGAAATAAACGGCACTACAACAGCTACAACTTTAATGATGTAGGCATATTCGGGTGTATAGAAAAAATAGGTGCTAAAGAAATCCGCACCAAAAAACAGCACGAAAAAGGTGAGCAGACTCCCGATTATCGTAAAAACAAAGGTGGTTGAAAATACTTTCTGAAGTTCGGGTTGGTTCTCTTTATATTCAGCTACATATTTTAAGACGCCGTTAAAAACCCCTAGGGAGGTGATAGACATCAATATGTTCATTAAGTTTCGTAACGAACCCACTTTGGCATACCCGTCTTTTCCCACTAAGTCGGTAAGCTCACGCTGAATAAAAAACCCTACAAACAGGCGCACCATAATAACCACCGCATTTAGCGAGGTCATTTTTAGAAGCAGATTGGTTCTGATAAAGTGCGGTATTTTCACTAGTTGTATTTGGTATTTGTGACTTTGAGAGCCTCAGTCACCGCAAAAAATTGGTTCTAAAATAACTCCAAGCCACCTTAGTATCACGTCAATATGTATTTAGCACTTCAATTACACGATTCACTGGGTCGCTTGTCATGGTAGGCCCTATTGGGATACTCACTACTTGTTCGTGCAGCCGCTCAGTCACCGGAAATGACAGCGCACCTAATTGAGCCAATGCTTTTTGTTTGTGCGGTGCTTTTGGGTAATGTATCAACGTACCTATGCCTTGGGCCTTTAAGTGTTCTACAAATTCGTTTCTATTTTCTACTTGTACCACAAACAAATGAAACACGTGGTTCTGTGTACCAGTGTATGCAGGTAGTTTAATTTTCGGATTGTTTATCTCAGAAAGGTAGCGTGAAGCTACTTCCCGACGTGCTTGGTTGTCTTTATCTAAACGTGGTAATTTCAGCAGTAAAAATGCTGCCTGTATTTCATCTAACCTAGAATTGATTCCGAGCAACTCATGCTCATACTTACGCTGTGAACCATAATTTCGTAATTTCAAAATGGCTTGGGCCAATGCTTCATTATTTGTGGTCACGGCGCCCCCATCTCCCAGCGCACCTAAATTTTTTGCCGGATAAAAACTAAATGCTGCTGCATCTCCTAAGTTTCCGGCTCTAATGCCAGCATCGTTCTTTGCGCCGTGCGCTTGTGCAGCATCTTCAATTACCAGTAAATTGTGGGTATTTGCTAGCTTCTGTATTTCATCCATAGGCGCTAATTGGCCATATAAATGCACAGGCATGATAGCTTTTGTTTTTGTTGAAAGTTTCGCTTGTAAGTCGCTTAGGTTAAAATTGAAAGTTTCGGCTTCAGCCTCTACCAAGATAGGAGTCATCCCCGCCTGCTTAATCGCTATGATGGTAGCGATATACGTGTTGGAGGCTACTAAAACTTCGTCGCCTTCTTTTAGTTGTGCGAGTGATTTATAACCTTCTAAAATAAGCCGCAGGGCATCCAGGCCATTCCCAACACCAATGCAATAATTGGTTCCGCAGTAGGTTGCAAATGCTTTTTCAAATTCGGTTACCCGGTCACCAAGAATATAATAGCCAGAATCTAAAAACTGCTGAAACACTTCGTTAAAGGAAGGCTCGAACCGTTTATTAATTGCGTGAAGATCTAAAAATGGAATCATATAAATATTGCATCTAAGGCACTATATTTGGCTGTGTCGATTTCATAAAACTCCTGCACCGTGCTCCTCCCGCCAAAACATTCCTTCCAATAGTGCAGGCCTTCGTTGATATTTTTTCCTTGGTTTTCGTTCGAAACCCCAAAATCGAAGTACTTTTTATCCGCATAGGTTTTTGTAATGAGTTGCTCGAACAAAAAGTCTAAACTTCCCAATTGTTGTTTATCTGCGTTGGCCGAAATATATTGTACATGGGCCACATTCTTGGTAACAAACATGGTTGCACCAGCTACAATTTTTTCGTGGTGCAGCACATTAAATTGTGCTATATGCTTCGGAAATCTAGCTGCCAACAGTTCAATTTCTTCTACCGTATGGACAGGTTTCGCACCGTGCCGTTCCGCTAAATTCGGAATTAGTATTTCATTCCAAAACGAGCTAAAATTTGTTGTCTTCTCTACACGCAACCCTTGCCTTTCTGCTTTTTTCACTCCTTCCATTCTGTTGCCTTGTATTTTTTGCTTGGCACTGTTCGCTATGCTAACAGATACATCAACACGTGTTCGGGTTGCTTCGGTCAAGAATAAAAGATAGTCTATTTCGTCTGCAGGTTGCACATGGTAGATCTTTGGCAGTAATTTCAACTGTAGTTTTGAAACGCCATCTTGGTTTAAATACCGAAGTATTTCTTTAAATACAACTACCGTGTCTGTTAATTTTGTTTTTGCCGAAAGTACCAGCCCTCCATACGATAAACCCTGGTGCGAAATAACTTGGTCCCCAATCCTATTAGCAGGCAATAGCGCTACCAACTTTTTTTCCTTAAAAACTAAGAGCGATGCATCTTCGAACCGATCTGCATGGTACTCCATAAAATTACGCTCAAACAAAAAGGTGGCATTTTTTGCTTGCCGCACAAATTGGTCCCACACATTTTGATGTGCTGGGCTGTATGTTTCGATACGGAAAGACGGACTAGGATGGTTCAAATAAAACAGTTGTTGGTTACCGATTGTAAAACTAAAATTATTTTTACTTTTATCGTGACTTCTATAACGCTTAAATAGCTGCTAAATTGAGTACGATCTCTCGCTTGCTTCCTGAAAATACCCTCGAAAACAAATTGCTTGCATTAGTATTTGCCTTTTTCTTTGGTTTTTTTATATGGCAACCCGCCCTACTCTCACCAGACACCTATAGTTATTTACGCGCCGACATTACAAGGTTTCCCGGGTATATTATCTATCTCCGCTCACTACAATTTGTTTTTGGCGAAGGCTACGCAATCGCAGCCGTTGCGGGTCATTTGCTGATGGGAATTGCAGCAATGTCAGTATTTTTTAAAAAATGTAGCGAAGTTTTTAATTTAGGAAACCTATCAAAAATAGCTGTTCTCTTCGTACTGCTTTTTCCTTATTTTAAACCTATAAACGTTGCGCTAAATATTACCTCAGAAGGACTCGCTTATCCACTGTATTTATTGCTACTAACATTTACCCTCGAGTTTCTGTTTCAGAATAAAATGAGTAGAATATGGCATATCGCATTGGTCTATCTGTTGTTGGTGCTCACTAGAGGACAATTCATCATTGTAGCACCCATTATCGGATTTCTTTTTCTATTAAAACTGAAACGGAACATATTCAATTTAAAAGCACTTCTTACCTTCTTGCTATTGCTGCTACTCCCTATCATTTCAGGACTGGCAGACAGAGCCTATCGTTCTGTTTTTTACGGATTTGCTGAAACAACCCCTTACAGCTATGTGAACGCTGTTGCGTTGCCTCTCTTTGTTTCAGACCAAGATGATTTCAAGCTTTTTGAAGACCAAAACCATCAAGTCATTTATCAAAATTCATATAATAGATTAGATAGCCTGCAGTTGCTCAGCAGTGAAGTGCAGGGTAGTTATCACGAGAAATACATGCGATTCCATTATAACTTTCCGCAGATTTGCAACCAAAACATTCATGAATTCGGACTTAATTATTACGCAGACATTGGGGTTGTACCTCCAAAAAATGCGTTTGCTATCGAAGCTGCGTGCAAAGCGATGTTTCCGAAGTTAATTGCCGAACATTTTCAAGAATGGCTTGCGTTGTATTATACAAGTATTGTACACGGTTTCAAATCGGTTTTTATACTGGTTTTTATCATCGTATTGGTGTTTTTAAGCTTATTTAGAGCGTGTAAACATTTCCAGAAAAAGAACGCATTCATACTATTGGGATGTCTTTTCATACTATCTAATGCCATGATTGTGGCCATGGCCTCGCATAGCATCTTACGCTATTTATTTTACAATTATGTGGTAGGGTTGCTCATAATAATCCTACTTTTGAAAAAATTTATTCCGAGATATGAACCCTGAACTCTCTGTAGTAATGCCCTGTTTAAATGAAGCTGAGACCTTGGCTATCTGTATCAAGAAGGCCCAAGGGTTTTTTGAGCGTGAACAGGTAAACGGTGAAGTAGTGATAGCAGATAATGGCAGTACCGATGGTTCGCAAGAAATTGCAAGAAATCTGAATGCCCGCGTGGTTGATGTAGCTGAAAAAGGCTATGGAAATGCGCTTATCGGCGGAATCACAGCTGCTAATGGCACCTACGTAATGATGGGTGACGCAGACGACAGCTACGATTTTAGTAATATGATGCCCTATCTTCTTAAACTAAGGGAAGGCTACGACCTTGTGATGGGAAACCGATTTAAAGGCGGTATCGAAAAAGGCGCCATGCCGTTTTTGCATAAATATCTTGGAAATCCGGTACTGTCGTTTATCGGGAGGCTATTTTTCAATTCAAAAATCGGTGATTTCCATTGTGGGCTGCGTGGTTTTAGCAAAGAAGCTTTTACGCGTATGGAGTTAAAAACTACCGGTATGGAATTTGCCAGCGAAATGATCGTGAAGGCGAGTTTAAAAGATATGAAAATCGCCGAAGTACCCACAACACTCTCGCCAGATGGTAGGTCCAGACCTCCCCATCTCAATACGTGGCGAGACGGTTGGCGCCATTTGCGTTTTTTGGTATTGTACAGCCCAAAGTGGCTTTTTTATTATCCAGGGCTTATTTTATTTTTTCTAGGGCTCATTGCCTCGGCAATTTTAGTCTACAATCCCGTAACCATAGGCAGCGTAACTTTTGATGTGCATACGCTGTTATTTACTGCGGTGAGCCTATTGATTGGTTTTCAGTTTATTGTTTTTTACGGACTTACAAAAGTGTTTACGGTAGAAAATGGATTGCTCCCAAAATCGAAAAATTACGATCGGCAATTTCAGTTTATCAACTTAGAAAAAGGCCTGATTGTAGGAGCTGTTCTAATTATTGTTGGCGTGGTATTGAGCATTTTAGCGTATAATTATTGGCACGACCTCAATTTTGGGGATATTACCAATTCTAACACCTTGCGTATTGTGATTCCCGCCGTTACTACCATGTTATTAGGCGTACAGGTGATTTTGTTTAGCTTGTTTTTTAGTATTCTCGGCCTAAAGCGCTAAGCTATCTAAAGGTTTAAAGGTGACATTACCCTGATTGTCTATGGTTTGGTAGATTCCATCTTTAGCGCCTTCTTTTATGATGAGATAGCTTCCGTTTTCTTGAAGATGGTCTAGATACATTTCATTTTCTGAAAGATACGAGAAAAGCACCCGAAATAGATTCACAGAAGATTTCAACTCAGTATCGTAGGTAGGTGCATTGTTTTCGGGCCATGCAATCGCCAAATTTGCACCAAAGATGCTGTACTGAAAATCTCGATTTAGGTTTTTAGTCCGTTTCTCACCGGTATGGTCCATTCCAACAAATCCGCCATGATCAGACATCAGTACAATCAGTGCCTTGGGGTCAGATTCCAAAATGGTGCTGAGCATACTTTCTAGCAGGTGATTTGTTTCTTGCAAACGCTCGAGATATAATTCACGTTCCGTTTCCTTATTTTTAGAACTGTGGTCTACACTCGTAACGTGCCATGGATTTAGCAATTGCACGAAGAAAAATTTTGGTTGTGCAATTTTTTCATTTACAAACTTCTTGAAATCGGGTTCCACATTTTTTATACGTCGCGCTCCGTTACGAATGTATTTCATATCGCCATACGGAAAGTTAGTAGCATCATAGCCCATAGCAGGTCTATTTGCGATTAAGTACGGGGTCTCTGTGAGAAAATAGGTTTTGTAACCATTGTTTTTGAAAGCATCTAAGACAGGGTTTTCAGAAATGATCATATTTCTACCGTTATAGATTTCATTATAGCCAATAGAGCGATTGTAATAGTGATGCTTCATGTTGAAAAGCGTCACGTTCGATTCTACTGTAGTGGAATAATTACTTCGATAATTTGGATAAAAAGTAAAGTTTTGATCTTCTAGAAATTGTTCGAAATTACTATTATCGAAGTTATAATGTGGTTTTTTTAATTCAGCAAAATTCGCGTAGCCATCTGCCTGTATCAAGTACACATTTGGCTGTTTCTGAAAGGAAACCGAAGCTATGCCATCGGGTTGTTTCCGCCATGCTTCATCTATAGAAAGAAAGGAAACCATGGTTATTACCAAACTAACCAGGCCAATTGCGGCCAACAGGAATTCAAAAAATATAATTTTCAGCAAATGTTTGTGTATCAACAATGAAAGCAACGCGGCAACCACTGCCGCTATCAGGATTTTATCCTTTTCAATACCAATATAAAAGCACACTTTTAACAGGTACAGCAAGGTGAATATGTTTAAAAAAGGGAGTAAATATTTTTCATATTTCTGAAGAGGTAACAAACCGAAAATATATCGAGCTACAAAAAAAACGGCAATCGGAACCAGGAAAAACGTAACGATAAAAAAGCCGAGGTGTTCCCACGAATTAACGCTCGGAAAATTTTTACTGTAAAAGAAAAAAACTGGATATAATCCAGGTGCAATGGCAGCGAGCAGCAAGATTTTATTAGATTGTTTCCGTTTTTCTGCCATTATCTTTATAGTTTTTCAAAAACAATAGTTCCATCGTCATCAATGCATTTGTACACCCCTTTGGCAGCTCCTTTTTGAATGGTTACAAAACTAGCATCCTCTTCGAGATGCTCTAAATAAGCAGGGTTATTTGCTAAGTGTGAAAAAAGTACCCGAAAAAAATTGACATTTGTTTTAAGTTGGTCTGTGTAGAAGTTTTTCGTACCCTCGGGCCAACGTATGGCCATCTGTGTTGAAAAGCCAGAATAGAGCAAATCGCGATTGGTGGTTTTGGTATGGATTTGTTCCATAAACTCAAAGCCAACATAGCCCCCATGGTCTGAGAGAATTGCAATAATGGCGCTGGGGTCGTTTGCCACAATGGTATTTATAAGGGCTTCTAACTTGGTATTGGTGGCTTCAAGACGTTCTAGATATTGTTTGCGCTCTTCTTCAATCCCTTCAGTGTCTTTTTCAAAAAATTCGACGTGTCCCGGACTGAAAACCTGAAGAAAAAAATATTTTGGTTGGTCAATCTCTTCGGCCATGAATGTTTGCAATGGCTCAAAGATGTCTTTCTGTTTATAGTAGCCTTTGCCAACAAAAGACACATCTTCTTCTAAGGTAAAGTTGCACTCGTCGTATCCCATTTCAGCAAAACTGGTCAAGAAAAATGGCCATTCTGGCAAAAAATATGTTTTATAGCCATTGTTTTTAAAAATGTCGAGTACCGGGTTTTTAGTAACTACAATTTCTCGCCCATTTAGCACCTCGCTCAGGTTGAATCCGTGATTATTGTAATGGTGCCTCATGGTAAAAAGTGATGCGTTTGAAGGCAGTGTGGCTGTATAATTACTTCGGAAATCGTCGTAGAGTGTAAAACGGTTCTTCTCTAGAAATTGCTTGAAATCGTTGTTTTTATATTGGTACGCCCCTTTTTCAATTTCTGAAAAATTGAGATATCCGTCAGGCTGAATGTAATACACATTCGGTTTGGTTACAAATTTCGCCTGGGTAATCGCATCGGGCTGTTTCATCCAATCTGAATCGTAGGTAAGCTGTTTATAAACTATCGGAACCAAAGAAAACAGCCCGATGAACGCTAAAATATATTGTAGCGCCATAATTTTCCGTAGAAATTTATAGAGCAAGTAGGCAGCAGCTATACCAAGTAATACGATTAAAAAAGAATACAACGGTTTGGCTTCTGCCAATAAACAAATCTGAATAAACATCAGAAAAAAACTGACACTAAAAAACGTGTACAAACGCTCTCGCCAAACAGCTTTATTGGTTTTTCGGGTCACAAATTGAACGAATACAAATATAGCCGCAGGCAGTGCCAAAAACAGTCCTACAAAAAAGAGCAGTTGTTTTATAGAGCTAACCAGTGTAAAATTACTGGTGTAATAAAAAAACAGTGGATACAGCCCCGTTGCAATCCCCAAAGCTATTGGGAACATATATTGTCTAGCGTTTGATATAACTTGATTACGCATCTACTCTTCAGGAATTTTATCGAAGACTACTTTATAATCTTCTGAGATGCATTTATAATAGCTAGCACCTAAAAAACTATCATACAAGGGTATATAGCTTGTATTCGGTTCAGATGTGGCAAGAAACGAGCGATTTTCACTCAACACGGCAAAGATATTTCTGAAAAGGTTTACGTTGGTCTTGATAGAAACGTCGGTATTAACTCCTTCGGGCCAACGAATAGCCAAAAGACTGTTATACGCAGAGATGGTTTCTTCTGCAGTTAGTTTTCGTGTCTCTACTTCTTGCACGTACTTTAAACCCACATAACCACCATGGTCTGCCACTAAAACAATCATAGGATTATCATCATATTTGTAAATAATGTCTATGAGTTCGGTAAGCCAGATATTCGCAAGCTCCAGTCGCTCCAGATACTTTTCACGTTCACCAGCAATTCCAAGCGTATACCCTTTTTCATGTGTTACGTGGCTAGGAAGGGTTTTTTCGATAAAAAAGAAATTAGGCCGTGCTTCTAACTGACCCATAACGTGATTAAAGTCGGTTACGATATCTGTATCGGGCACCCCACCTGAGTCGTATAACTTCACTTTACCTTGATCTACATTACAATAATCGAAAGCAGTCTGTTTTCGATTCACCAAAAAATACGAATTATCGGTTATAAAGTGTGTTTTATAGCCATTACGTTCAAGAATCTGCAACGTATTGTTATGTTCGCCCACAACTACTTCTTGAGATCCATACGTCTTGAGATTTCCAGGGTAGGTGTTTTGATAATAGTGATGTTTCATCGCAAACATAGATGAATTGGAAGTAAGCGTAGAATAATAATTACTTCTGAAATCAGGATAGTTTACAAACCCTTTGGTTGCGAGCATGTTTTCAAAAGCGCTATTGTCAAAATTATACGGAGGTTTGTCCAAATAACTGAAATTTGCGTATCCGTCTGGCTGAATGACATAAATATTGGGTGTTTTCTTTAAGGTTGTCTCCTGAAGCGAAGTTTCAATCTGGGTCCACGAGGCGTCATACGTAACCATAAACCACAACCTGGGCACCAAGGTCACAAAACTCAAGGCTGCCAATAAAAACTGTATGATAATTATTTTATTGAGCTGGCGATATACCACAAAACTCAGCAATCCGCCCAACAATAGCACAACCGCAATGGTTTTCTTGTTGCCTAAAAAAACAAGCAACGCAATAAGACCACTAAACACTACAAGATTTACCGCGGTGAGTCTATATTTTTCAAAAGATTGCAACCACGAAATTTTAAATATAGGTTTCGAAATAGCGATTAACAAAAGTGGCAACCCAAATGAAATTGCCAACAGGAATCCCAACTGCAACCAAGAATCGGCCAAATCGAAATTGCTATTATAATAATGCAAGAAAGGATAGAGCCCAGCTGCGATAGCTACTTTTACAGGATATGTGCGCTTGGCTTCTTGCATTGGTTTTTTGGTTAAGTTAATGTTTTTCAAAAACTACGTTACCTTCGCCATCAATTACTTTGTAAATTCCTTGTGGAGCACCATTTTTTATAATGGTGTAGCTTCCATCATCCTGCAAATGGTTTAAGTATTTGTTGTCTTCTGCTAAGTAAGAAAATAAAATACGAAAGGTATTGATACCGCTTTTAAAATGCTTGTCTATTTCTGGCGCTTCCCCGTTGGGCCATTTAATTGATAGTTGGGTGCTAAATGCCGAATAGAGAAGCTCCCGATCTAAAGTTTTATCGCGAATTTCTAACATGTGTTCGTACCCTACATAACCTCCATGGTCTGCCATGATCAGAATCAAGCCGTTGGGATCACTTTCCTGAATCATGCTAATGATCTTTTTTAAACGCTCATTACTCAACCGCAAATTCTCTTTGTACAATTCGAACTCTTTCTGAGCGCCGAGTGTTTGAGTTTCTGAACTGCTTACATGGCCAGGTTTGAAAATTTCAATAAAAAAGAATTTCGACCTATCGGGGTCCTCTTGTAAAAATTTCTCCAACGGAACCGTAATGTCTTCTTCTTTGCTGAAACCGTCGGTGATCATATCTATATCGTTATAATCGAAGTTACAGGCATCATAGCCCATCTTAGGGAAATTTGTGAGCAAATACGACGCTTCTGCTATAAAATGGGTTTTGTACCCATTCTTTTTGAAACTATTGAGTACTGCGTTATCTGAAATGATCACCTTTCTAGCATTGGCAATTTCGCTAAAATTAAAACCATTATTATAATAATGGTGCTTCATGGTGAAAGTAGCCGAATTTGAAACGAGTGTAGAGCTATAATTACTGCGTACGTCAGAATAGATTGTAAAGCCGTTTTCGCTAAGGAAATCCCAATAGGCAGAGTTATCTATTTGGTATGCTCCTTTGCCCATTTGGTCAATATTTACATATCCATCGGGCTGGATGTAGTACACATTAGGGCGTTTTTTAAAAACTACTTCTTCAATATCGTCTGGTTGCAACATCCATTCGTTAGAATAGGTCCACTGATTTTTAATCGTAGGAAACAGCCAAAACAACCCTACCAGTGCTAACAAAAGTTCTATAGCGATTATTTTTCTAAAATACTTCCGAAGAAAAAAAGCAATCAACCCAGCAACTAAAACAGCTCCCACAGTGAGCCATAGCTGTAATTTTGCATACAGGCAGATTTGAATAAAGCACAAAAAAGCAACACTATTTAAAAAAGGAAAAAGCTTCGGTTTTAGTTGTTCTACCCAAGCTATACGCGACAGGTATTGAATGGTTATAAACCCAAACGTAGGAACTACTAAAAACAATCCTAAAAAAAAGGTGAAGTGTTTCCACGAATTGATGAGGGAAAAGTTATTGGTGTAGAAGAAAATCATGGGATACAAGCCCGCAGCCAATCCTGCGACGCCAGCAAAAATGTAATTCTTTTTCTTTCTGTTCGTGCTTGTTGCCATTCCGTTAAAATGTCATGATTTCAGGCTCAAAACTCCCCTACTATCTTAGCAAAAGTTATGATTTTTTTGGGCTCATAAGGTACAGTACGCGCTTTGTGCCAGGTACCGTTTCTTTCTTTTCGATGGTAAAAAATTGTTCATAACCCTTTTCAAAATCAGCTTCGTTGTAGAAATCGAAATGGTTAATGAACTCACGCTTTCGTACCAACAAACTTTCTACCCAAGAATCTTCGCGTTTAGGAAACTCGATGATTAATTTCTTAGAAAACTTGGCGAAAAATTCAGCAGATTTTTCAAAAGGAACATTCCCCGACAGCGTAATATGATGAATAAGCGCCAAGGCCATTGTAATATCTGGAGCATAATCTGCAAGGCGGTCGATGAGTGAATTTCGCTCTGTATTGTTAAACCCAATGCCCGGTGCTGGTTGTAAAACGTCGCACACAAAAGGAAGCATATTGGTTTCTTTATTTTCTTGTAGCTGTTGGTAGTTGTAATCTACTGCATTACTGTCAATATCTGTCACGATTACATGGGGCACCTTGTCTAATACGGTACGAGCAAACGTTCCGTCATTTCCACCCACGTCAATTAGTTTTTGTGGGGCCATGGGGGTTACCCACTCTCGAATCAATTTTTTCTTACCTTCAAAAGCCGCCGTTTCGTAGTTGGTTTTGTCGTAATAATCTCCCCATTCGGTACGCTCGCTCAGCTCTAGTTTTTTGATATAGTCGAAAAGGTTTTCTAGAATATTGCTATGAGCCTTTTTTGAAAGTTTGGCCACCTTGGTTTCGGCCTTGTAATCTTCGCTATGCTTGCTTTCCATTTTGGCCAACAAATGAATGTTGGTATGCAGGGTAGCACTCAACTTTGTCTTACCAGGAAGCATCGATGCAATTAACTTTACGGGAAGTCCATCAATATGGGTTTGCATCATTTTAAACACCTCAGTTCCGTGGTATTTTGCCAACACCAACGGACCGAAAAAATGGGTAATGAATTGTTTGTAGGCCCTCCACGGAGTTCCCTCTTCATAAAAATCGAATGACAAGGTGTCGATAAACACCGGTTTTCCTTGGTGAAACGTTATGTTATACGCCGAGGCATCTTTTAAGATAAAACCTTTGGAAAGCGCATATTTCTGAAGTCGAAGGGTGTGTAATGCGGCATGCTTGTATTGCTGAAAGCTCCACTCATACGGGTTTGTGATAAATGGAATTGGCTCTGGGGTAATCACGATTTTATCATCGGTTACCGAAGTTTCGGTATGTGGGATTAACAATCCCTGCTTCATGAGCGTATTGAAAAAACCGCTCTCTTTTAGTTTGTTGTATTGTGGAAAATAGATGGGGTTTATGGCACGGCGCAATGTATCACCATCATGGAACATATATCCCGAAGGATCGCGGAAGGATGCTTCGTGCTTGCCTGCTGAAGTGGTAGGTGTACTATTTTTTGGTTTCATCGGCATCGGTCTCTGTGTCATTATCATCAATGTCTATGGAATCATACGTATCGTCGTCGTCCTTAAGCAAACCGAAAAACGCCTTCACCTTATACCATGCATTTTTTGAAAATAACAGAACACCTGCTGCTGCGGCAACTACCGCCTGAACAATCATTGCTCCTAAACCCGGATCGAAATACAAAAAATTCATACGCTCTATTGTTAAAGGCCCAAACTCGCCCTTTCTATTATAATTTGACAACAAATAAAGTAAAAAACAGGCAATTTTGCCTGTTTTCTACTCTTAAAGTTTTATTGCTTGTTTCGCTTTCTGTCTACTTCCTTGAGGTGTACTTTTCGTAATCTGAGGTGGTTTGGAGTTACCTCAACATACTCATCTTTTTGAATGTATTCCAAAGCTTCTTCTAACGAAAATTTAATGGCTGGAACAATCTTCGCTTTATCATCTGCCCCTGAAGACCGTACGTTACTCAATTTTTTTGTCTTGGTAATGTTCACCACCATATCATCTTGACGGGTGTTTTCACCAATCACTTGACCTTCGTAAATATCTTCACCCGGATCTACAAAAAAGCGACCTCGGTCTTGTAATTTATCGATCGAGTATGGAATGGCCGAACCATTTTCCATAGACACCAAACTTCCGTTCTGACGTTCAGGGATACCTCCTTTTAAAGGTTGGTATTCTAGAAAACGGTGTGTCATAATCGCCTCACCTGCTGTAGCCGTTAACAACTGATTTCTTAAACCAATAATTCCACGAGAAGGAACGATAAACTTACAAACCATACGTTCTCCTTTGGCTTCCATACTGGTCATTTCACCTTTTCTGATGGTTACCATATCGATGGCACGCCCGCTAACATGTTCTGGCAAGTCGATAGTAAGTTCTTCAACAGGCTCACATTTTACACCGTCAATTTCCTTAATAATTACTTGGGGTTGCCCAATTTGTAATTCATATCCTTCGCGTCGCATCGTTTCTATGAGTACAGAAAGGTGCAAGACTCCGCGGCCAAAAACCATGAATTTATCAGCACTTCCGGTATCTTCAACACGTAATGCCAAGTTTTTTTCTAATTCTTTTGCCAAGCGGTCTTTAATATGGCGAGAGGTAACAAATTTACCATCCTTTCCGAAGAAAGGTGAGTCGTTAATTGTAAATAACATACTCATGGTAGGCTCGTCTATGGCGATTGTTTTAAGTGCTTCAGGATTTTCAAAATCTGCAACAGTATCTCCAATTTCAAAACCTTCAATCCCCACAAGGGCGCAAATATCACCCGCTTTTACTTCTTCCACTTTCAATCTGCCCAATCCTTCAAACGTATGCACTTCTTTGATACGTGACTTTTTAATGGTTCCGTCTCTTTTTACCAAAGAAATAGGCATGTTTTCTTTAATTGTTCCGCGCAACAAACGCCCAATGGCGATTCGTCCCGTAAAACTAGAATAATCTAAAGAAGTGATAAGCATTTGTGTGCTTCCCTCTTTAATTTCGGGTGCTGGAATGTGTTCTAACACCATATCGAGCAACGGTTCTATATTGTTCGTTTCATCTTTCCAGTCGTCACTCATCCAATTGTTCTTAGCAGAACCGTAAACCGTTGGGAAATCGAGTTGCCACTCTTCTGCGCCCAATTCAAACATTAGGTCGAAAACCGCTTCGTGTACCTCATCTGGGGTACAATTTTCTTTATCAACCTTATTGATTACCACACATGGTTTTAGGCCAAGGTCTATCGCTTTTTGCAAAACAAAACGAGTTTGCGGCATCGGTCCTTCAAAAGCATCTACCAACAGCAAGACACCATCTGCCATGTTCAGTACACGCTCTACCTCACCACCAAAATCGGCGTGACCAGGCGTATCGATGATATTAATTTTTGTATCCTTATACGTAACTGAGACGTTTTTAGAAGTAATGGTAATACCTCGTTCGCGTTCCAGGTCGTTATTATCTAAAATGAGTTCTCCTGTTTTTTCGTTTTCACGAAAGAGACTACAGTGGTGCATGATCTTGTCTACCAAGGTAGTTTTACCGTGGTCTACGTGTGCAATAATGGCGATATTTTTAATTTCCATAATTAGGGCCGATTTTAGGCGGTGCAAAAGTAGTGGTAATAATTGAGATTAATATTAAAAACTTCATTTGTTTTTAGCGATATCACATCGTTATACACTTTATTTTAGTATCTTAGACCAACTCCCCGTAGCAACAGTTCAAGTATGAAAAAAAGCATGGTATCCCTGGCAGCATTATTGTGTTGCCTCTTCAATGTTCAAGCTCAGTTTGGAGAACAGTTAATTATATCTGATGATCTTGATGCTCCATACCAATCATACCCGGTCGATTTAGACAATGATAGCGATATAGATATCGTTACGCTTTTCGGCGGAGACTATTCTATAAGGTGGATGAAAAACCTAGATGGTAAGGGAAATTTTAGTGACCCGCTATTAATAAACGCCACGCAATTTGTATACCTCGATATTGACTTTCTAGACATAGACTCAGATGGAGACAAAGACATATTATTTTTAGGTAACAACCCTAGAAAGTTAATTTGGATAGAAAATTTAGATGGATTGGGGAATTTTGGCTCTGAGCAACTTATTTTAGAAATTGATTTTATCACCTCGTATAATACATTAGATTTCGATGATGACGGTGATTTTGACATATTATTTAATACCACAGATACATTTTCAGGAGAAATCATGTGGATCGAAAACATGGATGGATTGGGTAGCTTCGGTGCACCAATTTCTTTAATTGATGGTATTGATGTAGAATTTTTTGAACCAATTTTAGAAGATATAGATAATGACGGTGATTTAGACATCTTAACATCGCTAGAAAGTTATTCTCCCTCTATAGTAGTTTGGTATGAGAACTCAGGTAATGTATCATTCGATATCGAACATGTAATACACGAATTCCAAACTTTTGTTTCTGACTTCACAACTATTGTCGATTTAAAGTACGTTGACGTTGATCTAGATGGAAAAAAAGACGTCTATTTTGAAACTTATCATGATGATTTTGACAATATCACAGGATGGTGCAAAGCTTTGAACGAGCAAGGAGACTTTGATTTTCCCGAAATATTAGATAATTTATTTATGGTATTTGCCAATTATGATTTAGATGACGATGGTGATGTAGATTTCCTCTCGTACACAAGATTACCCGAGCCTCTTATATTTTGGAGAGAGAATTTAGATGGACTAGGTGCTAGTTTCATTCAACGACAAATTTCTACAGAAATTGATCGACCTATTGATGTTGATGCCGCAGATTTTGATGGTGATGGATTATTAGACGTTCTATCTACTTCGACTGATGATAGCAAAGTTGCATGGTATAAGAACACAGGTATATTGGATGTGGTTGAGAACGTCGCTTTTAGTATAAACATGTATCCCAACCCTACATCTTCAATTGTTTACTTAAATACCAATGAACCTTTAGCCAGTATCGTAATGTACAATGTGCTGGGGACCAAAATAAAATCGTTTCCCACAACTTCACAATTCGATATTTCCGAAGTGCCTAGCGGGCTCTATTTTTTCAACATAAAAACTGTGTCTGGACTGGTCAGCACCCAAAAAATCATAAAAAAGTAATGCGACTTTTTTAAGCGAATGTCGCTGCACCTATTCATTGTTTTATAGATCAATTAATACTAATGGCACCTCGATTGATTTCGCTTAGTTGGTCAGCTGCATTGCGATAATGAGCTATATAGTCTACTAAAAACACCGTAGCTATCAAGTAAAAGGATCTTTCAGCATAAAAAGCAGGCGTGTACTCAAAAAAGTAGGCGGCCAACCCCCCTAAGTCAGAAAAGATAAAGGCAATAACACATAGCAGCATGTGTAACGATTGATTTCCCTCAAAAGATTCGTTGTATAAAAAAGCGAACAGCGCCATAAAAAGCATCACTGCACTCTGGGTAAAAAACAACATAAGCTGAAACTCATTGTCTAAGGAAGAAATAATGATATCTGAAAGATAATATACATTAAAAATATTGAGGATTACAATACCCAAGCCTACCAAAACTATCGTCTTGCTAAACCGAATCGTTGGTAATTTCTTAAAAATTACAAGACAAAGTAGGGTATACACCAAAATGGTACAGAACAGCGATATCGTTTTAAACAAGGTCTCTTCATAAAAAAGAATGGCAACATCACGCACCACTAAAATGATAAGTGCGATGGACAAAAAGCTTTTCCCAAAGCGTTTCTTTGCGAATACAAAAGACAACAGTGCTAGGCAAGAACCCAATCTAACGATACGTGACACCTCAATCTCGAAATAATAAATTACGAGCAGGTTCACTGCAATTAATAAAAGTGCAAGTTGTGGAAGCCCCAATTTCTTCCCAAAAGTAAAATTCCCCATTTCAGTAAGTTAAGCGATTCAATTATAGGAATTTTCCTTCAAAAACCCCTAACATTTGATATTTACGAAACTTCTCACTTTTCGGTTTTAATATTATGTATCTTTGCTTTTTCTACGCATCATATTATGGATTTACAGCGCATTCCGCAGATTAGTCACACCCAATCAAACAACTTTTTTCTTTTAGCAGGCCCTTGTGCCATAGAAGGCGAAGATATGGCGTTGCGTATTGCTGAAAAGGTACTTACGATTACTGATACGCTTAAAATTCCGTATATATTCAAAGGAAGTTTCAAAAAAGCAAATCGTTCCCGTATCGATAGTTTTACAGGAATTGGAGATGAAAAGGCGTTAAAAATTCTTCGGAAAGTTTCTGAAACTTTTAAAGTTCCCACAGTAACCGACATCCACGAAGTAAGCGATGCTGAAATGGCGGCAGCCTATGTTGATGTGTTGCAAATTCCGGCATTTTTAGTACGCCAAACCGATTTGGTAGTAGCTGCAGCAGCCACAGGGAAAGTTGTCAATTTAAAAAAAGGACAATTTATGAGTCCTGAAAGTATGAAACACGCCGTAACCAAGGTTACCGATAGTGGAAATGCACAAGTGATGGTTACCGACAGAGGCACCATGTTTGGCTATCAAGATATGGTAGTAGATTTTAGGGGCATTCCTACCATGAAACAATTTGCGCCCGTGGTGTTAGACGTTACCCATAGTCTGCAGCAACCCAACCAAAGTGTTGGGGTTACCGGCGGAAGGCCAGATATGATAGGTACTATTGCCCGAGCTGGCATTGCCTCAGGAGTAGATGGCTTGTTTATCGAAACACATTTCGATCCTGCAAACGCAAAAAGTGATGGTGCGAATATGCTAGATCTTGCAAATTTGGAAAAGTTACTTACCGACTTAACGGCGATAAGAAAAACCATCAACCAGCTGTAAACCCTTTGGTTTTGGTTCGATACGCTTCCTCAAGGCATTCAACTAAAATTTCTGCATTAATAATGTCGTTCGGATAATAACGCAACGACTTTACAAATTTTCGCTTTTCAGAAACCAATTTGTCTAAATGTACATTGAACTTGGTTCGTGCCCAAAAACAAACATCTACGTAACCCTTAGTGACATTCAGATAACAAATAGGACAGTCTTCGCTGTAATAAATGGGCAACTTCCATTTGTACATAAGGTGATAATCGGGCAGTGTTTGCTCAATATGTACTTGAATTTCCAACAACATAGAACGGAACGGTTCGGGTTTGTCGAGAATGTATTGTTCAGCTGGATTCATACGCCTAAATTACATTATTTATAAAAAAAGCCATAAAAAAAGGTCGCCATAAAGGCGACCTTTGTGAAGTTCCCTCTGTGAGTCGACTCCCCAATCGACTCCCATAAGGATTTAAAATATGGCTAAAAACTATCAGCTTATTTGATATCAAAGCTGCATAATTTTACTGCCATCTGCAACAGGATTTTTCCTGTTTTTATACAGGGTTTTTCCTGTATCATGTTAAAATTTTAAAAAATCGAAGCGAAATATTCATTTAAATACACTTACTTTGTATTTCAAAGTACTTTACAATGAGTGAAAAAGATTATTTAAAAGACATCAGTGAAATCAAGAATTTGATGAACCGATCGTCACGGTTTATCTCCCTTAGCGGACTTTCAGGAATTATGGCAGGAATATACGCACTCATCGGTGCTGCGATTGCCTATTTTTATTTAGTGCCTGAAGGCGAATATGTGGTACTGCACAGTTGGAATTTTAAAATGCTGGTGGTATTGCTTATAACGATTGCAGTACTGAGTGTAGCCACTGCCTTTCTCTTAACTACCAGAAAAGCAAAACAACTGAACGAAAAAATTTGGGACAGCACCACGAAACGTCTCTTACTCAATTTTCTAATTCCCTTAGTGACTGGAGGCATCTATATATTGATAAAATTGAACAGCCAACATTATGGACTTACCGCTTCGCTCATGCTAATATTTTACGGACTTGCCCTAGTAAATGCTTCAAAATACACGATTGGAAATGTAAAATATCTCGGCTATATTGAAATCGTAGCGGGCCTTTTATGCGCAGCGTTTCCAGGATACGGGTTTTGGTTCTGGATCTTTGGTTTTGGCCTGATGCACATTGGCTACGGAAGCTTGATGCTCATTCAAGAAAAAAAGCACTAGTGGGAATTATAGACAACATAAATAAATTATTTGACCACCGCATCCGGTTAGGCATCATGTCTATTCTAGTTGTAAACCAAGACGCCGATTTCAATAGGTTGAAGGAGTTGTTAGACGTAACCGATGGCAACCTTGCTAGTCACCTTAAATCGTTAGAAAAAGAAAACTACATCTTAGTTGAAAAACAATTCATTGGCAGGAAACCAAATACCAGATATAGTGCAACCAAGGAAGGCCGGAAGGCATTTACAAAGCACATCGAAGCGCTAGAAAATTTGATTCAACTAAAAAAGAAATCGTGATGGCATTATCCCTTTCTATATCAAAATTGCATCGGCAAGCGAGAGAAAATGTCTGGTTCCATTATTTTGCCATTTTTAACCGAGTGGCGTTGGCCGCTGGCTTTATACCATCTGGTATGATGAAAATTCTGGGCGAACGGTTTACTGCGCTGTCTAGCGAACATCCCTTGGGATTTTATTTTGACGGACTCTACCATACGGGCTACTACTACACCTTCATTGGCGTCATGCAAGTGCTTGCAGCTCTTCTATTACTTATACCCAGAACTGCTTTGCTTGGGGCTTTGATTTATTTTCCCATCATCTTGAACATCGTTGTGCTTACATTTTCAGTTCGCTTTGACGGTTCGTTATTTACGTCGCCGCTAATGCTCATGGCCAATACCTACCTCCTATTCTGGAACTATGACAAATTAAAATACATACTGTCTACCAAAAAATTAGATGTACGGTTTTCTTCTATTTTTCCGAAGGCACCAAAGAAAAAATTTCCAACGCTGGCAGTTGTTGCCGTTGCTGGTGTAACCTTAGGCACTGTTTTTTTTACCACAAACATGTACGATATCATGCCCAAAAATACCATGGCAGCATGTAAAAAACAGTTTAAGCAAGGTGCCAACACCCCTGCCGCCATTGCATTTTGTGAATGTATACACACCAACGGGAATCCTTTAAATGACTGTATGGCACAATACTGGAAAAATACAGACGAACAATAAAAAAATTTACCCATTCACTTTGAAATACAAAGTACTTTATGAAAAAAATCAGGAAACAAATCATTCATTGGCTATTCGACCAGACCATGGTGCTCTATTGCCGGTTTAAGAAAAAGGAACCATGGAACGTTACTACACAAGACCTTCTTAGTATGCCTTCAAACACATTCGGTTACCGGTTGGGACAGTTATTACAACAAAACGGGTTTGATCTGATTCCAAAAGTAGAGCGCCACGATGCCTATCATTTGGTAACGGGCTTTGGTACCAGTGTAGAAGAAGAAATAGCTTTGCAGTACACCTGTTATGGCAACGGCAAGCGAACCCCCTACCTCTACGGGGTTTTAGCATTGGGGACGCTCATCCTGCCAGATTATTTACCATTTTACTTGGGTGCGTATCGATATGGGAAACTCGCAAAATCTTTTCACCACTACGATTACAAAAAAATTCTTCCATTAGATTTTAAAACTTTTCAATCATCCATTTTTAATAACCCTTTAACTGAAAGACCCTATGTTTAAATCAATTCTGAAAATTACAAAAATAGCCATTGTTTTCTCACTTCTTTTCTGCGTTGTACTTCTATCCATCAATGCAACTATTTCGAATACATCGGAACATAAAACCTTCGATTCGGTCGAAGACATTCCTGAAAACCGTGTGGGCCTTTTATTGGGCACAGGCAAGTATACTAGCAGTGGGAACATAAACCAATATTATACGGCACGTCTCCAAGCTGCCGTCACGCTACATACAGAAGGAAAAATCGAATATATTTTGGTAAGCGGGGACAACAGTCGAATTGACTATGACGAACCTTCTATGTTTAAAGAAGACCTCATCTTGGCAGGCGTTCCAGAAAATTGTATCGTGTTAGACTATGCAGGTTTTAGAACATTAGATTCTGTGTTGCGTGCACATGATGTATTTGGTCTCACAGAGTTTACCGTGATTTCACAAAAATTCCATAATGAACGTGCTATTTATTTAGCTGAAAAGCACAACCTAAAAGTTGTTGGCTTTAACGCAACTGCCATTGAAGGTACTTATGCTGTAAAAACCAATGTTCGAGAATATGCCGCAAGAGTAAAAGCATTTATAGATATCGGCCTTGATGTTCAACCCAAGTTCTTAGGACCCAACATAGAAATCGATTGATATGAAACGAAATATCCTGATATTCACATTGCTCCTAGTTACTGAAATCGCCATTGCCGTATTTCATTTCCACAAATTCGTTCGTGGATTTATAGGTGATGTCCTTGTGATTCCGTTGCTCTTCTATTTTTTGAGGTGCTTCACCCGGCTGCGCACCCTCTATTTGGCCGGCCTTGTATTTCTGCTGGGAGTGTTAGTAGAATTGGTTCAATTTTCTGGTATGTTGAATCCGTTACTAAAAAACACCGCTGTACTACGTATTGTGGTTGGCACCACCTTCGACTGGAAAGATATTCTCGCCTATGGCATAGGCACCCTATTGATTTTATTTTTTGAAAAAAATTACACTTATGAAAACAATTAAGCATTTCCTATTTACAAACTTCGAAACACTTTTCCCTCTCATCCTTTTAAGTTCGCTGAGTCTTTTTATACTAATGGTTCGATTAAAAATTACGCACTCGTTCTTTTTTTTATTTCTAGTTTGGAACTTATTTTTGGCATTTATTCCGTTTGTCATCTCGTTTCTACTGAAACAGCAAACCAAAGGTTCAAAATACGGGCTTTTTTTAGGTTTCTGTACGTGGCTCCTTTTTCTGCCAAATGCGCCGTATATCGTTACAGATTTGATTCACTTGCGTCATAGCGGACCGACCCAAATTTGGTTGGATGCGCTCATGATTACGCTATTCGCCCTTAGCGGATTGCTCTGTTATTTTCTATCGATGCGTCACATGGAGATTGTGCTAGTAAAACATTTCAGTAAAAAGCCAATCCACTTTTTACTCATCGCAATACATTTTTTAACAGGCTTTGGTATTTATTTAGGAAGGTTTCTTCGTTTCAATTCATGGGACATCTTACAGGAGCCCTCGGGTATTTTCAGCAAGATATTTCATATTATTTGCTTTCCACATCTTCACAAAGGTGCTTGGTTGGTAACTATCATATTTGGTATGTCACTATGGTTTCTATATAGGATATCTATAAAACAAGCATGGCTATTTCCTAAGAAAATCAAAATTTTATAAAAACCTTTTTCTTGTGCTTTTCAATTCAAGTATATTTCCAAAAAAATAGAAAGCATGCTTCAAAGACCTACACGTATCATTTTTATTCTCTTCTTAATTGCGGTGGAAAGTATTGCCCAAGATCGCCAACAAGCTGTCTTCGGTGAACCTACCCACACTGAACTGGAAATGACTTCCTATGCGCAAGATCCCGATGCTGCAGCAGTTGTTCTATTTGAAAAAGGAAAAACCTACGTAAAACTCATCAATAGTAAAATTAGGTTGATGAAAGAAGTACACAGAAAGGTAAAGGTGCTAGACGCAAGTAAATATACTGAAGCGGCTGTTGGAGTGCCGTATTATGTTGGAAATACCAGCAAAGAAAAAATTACCAACATAAAAGCCATCACCCACAACAAGGGCGTGAAAAAGTTTGTAGCCAAAGACGCCTTTTTCACAACCAACGAGGTGAACCAATGGAATTTGACGCGCTTTACATTTCCCGATGTACAAGATGGCAGTGTTTTAGAATACACGTACACCGTAGAGTCTCCCTATTTCGGTTATTTAGACGGATGGCAATTTCAGGGTTCGTACCCTAAGCTGTATACCGAATTTGTTTCGGAAATACCCGGCAACTATAATTACCGCCGTTCGTTGGTCGGCACACTCCCGCTTCAAGTAAACGAAGTATCACTAAAAGAAGACTGTTTTTTCTTACCGGGATACGAAGTGAACGCAGATTGCGAAGTGGCCGTGTATGCTATGGAAAATGTACCTGCATTTAAAAAAGAAGATTTTATGCTTTCTGAAAAAAATTATATGTCGCGGGTAGACTATGAACTTAAAGAATATTACGACTTTAAGGGCAATAAAACAGAAGTAAGTAAAGAGTGGAAAGATGTAGATAAAGAATTTAGAACCGATAAAGATTTAGGAAGACAACTGGGGTACAAAAACTTCTTTGAAAACAACCTCCCACCAGCAGTATTGACTGAAGCAGACCCCTTAAAAAAGGCAAAAGATATTTTCTATTTTATTCAGAGACATTTCAACTACAATGGCAAACAACGTATTCTATCTGATATTAGGGTAAAAGAAGCTTTTGACGAGAAAGTTGGGAACAGCAGTGAAATTAACTTGTCATTGGTAAACTCACTAGAAGCGGCTGGCTTAGACGCCAAAGTAGCCTTAATTTCTACCAGGGATCAGGCATTGCCCACCAAATTATATCCGGTACTTACAGACTTTAACTATGCCATTGTTTATCTGAAAATTGGAGCGGATGAATATTTATTAGATGCGACCAACAAATATGTTCCATTCGGGTTTCTTCCGTATCAGGCCTTGAACCACCAAGCACGGGTGTTAGACATGAAAGATGGAAGTTTTTGGATAGATGTGGTTCCAGAGAAGAAAAACGTTGAATATATCAACGCCCAATTGCAACTAAATGAAGACCAAACCATTTCTGGAAAAGTGGCAGAAACCTATGTTGGCTACCCTGCTGCTTTAGCGCGAATTTCGCTTGCCGAAGATGGTACAGATACCTATAGAAAGAATAAGCAGAAGCGTATTGAAGATGCCGCTATTACTAATTTTTCTATTGAAAATGCAACTGACATTTCTGAAAATTTAAAACAAACCTACAACGTATCGATCACACCAGATGCGGCAGGTGGTAAATGGTATGTTGCTCCGTTTTTCTTGGCTAATTTTTACAATGAAAATCCGTTCAAACTAACCGAACGAAACTACCCAGTCGATTTCGGGTATCCACGTTCACAGACCTTTTTAATGAGCATCGACTTAAACGGAATGTATAAAGTGGCTGAAACACCACAAAACACCATCGTAAAGTTGCCTGATGGAGCTGGAGAATCAAGCGTGGTGTATGGTACAGCTGGCGGAAAGCTAACGGTACGTTTCAGTTTAAAATTGAACCAGCATTATTTTACCCCAGAAAAGTACAAGAGTTTACAAGACTTTTTTAACACAGTGGTGACCATGCTGAATAAAGAAGTATTGGTATTGGAGAAGGTTTAATCCTTGCCTTCTACGTAATCTTCCAAATACTGATACCGCTCGGTCAATTTTCCTTCAGCAGTTGTCATCCTGGCGCGCTTTAAAATGCCGCGCTCGTCATTGTTAAAAAATGCTGGGAGTACGTGTTCTAAAAACATCTCACCAAAGCCTTCGCTGGCATCCTTGGGAAGTTCGCAGGGCAGGTTATCTACTGCCATTACGGTAATCGCGCCTGGGGTATCCATATCAACTTCTTGTTCGGTATGCGGCTCATACCCATAAAATGGGTCTGCAATGGTACTCGGGCGGATGGTACTGGCTACCGGTCCGTCAATATCGCACGAAATATCGGCTACCAGATTTATTCTGAAAGCTTCTTTTTTAGCGTCTTCACGAGTGAACAGATACGGAGCGCCATCTCCATAAAAATGCCCAGCGATAAAGTAATCGGTTTGGGCGGCGTAGGGCATAAAATTGCTCTCATATCCCGATGGGTCTTTGTAAAAAGCATACTTATCTCCTACTTTACCATCTTTCCGTTTGGCGTACTCCATGACATCGGCCATACAATACACGGGTTCTGAAAACGATGCAGTGAGATATAGGGCATCACTCACTTCTTTTATTTTGAGATGATCTAAAATTTCTTTTGCCCCTTTGGCTACTTTACCTGTTCCTGTTAGAAGTATTTTGATTGGTGGCAGTGTGATTTTATCGAGTTCAGCTTTTACCGCATCTAGATCTGCCAAAGATTCCACCTTCGGAAGGTTGAACAACCCATCGCGCATCCCCAAAGCTCTAAAGCCGTTATAGGCTCCAACGAGTCCAGCATACCGACCAAATCCGATGAGGCGGGCGCCATTTTGCTTCACGACGGTTTCATGGTCGTACATCTCGATATTTTTTTCGAGCATTGCCACTAAGAGTTTACGGTTATAGGGTTGTTTTTTAATGGTGTGGCTGAAATAGAAATACTTTTTATTTGGGATTAGTGCCTCGACAGGTACTTCTTTTACGCCAAGCATCACATCTGCTTCGGAAACATCTGTTTTCACTTCAAATCCGGCATCTCGATACGCCTGGTCGGGAAAAATTCGTACTTCGCTAGCTTCTACGATAAATCGGGCTTCTGGAAACTGTTTGGCGGCTTCTTTGAGCTTTTGGGGTGAAAAAACGACACGACGATCTGGCGGATTCTTACGTTCTTTAATGATAGCGAAGGTAATGGGCATTTGGTACGAATTTTGAAACGTTAAAGTGGAATGCGAAGATACTATTATTCTTGTATCTTTGCCACCTGTCTGCCGAACATGGTAGGCCTGCGTGAGGGATAGTAGCGGCATCCCCCGATCCCCGATAGTTATCGGGGCGGGGATACAGCAAATAGCCCGACCTCGCCTTGGGCGGGGGCACGCCCACTTCTCGATACATCTCGAAGGCTTTCGGGACACTCGAAGTGACATAGATCTTTGAAACATTACTGAGTACGATTTCTATTTATAAAAGAAGTTGTCTCATTACGGGGCCGACTGGTTTTGACAGCGGGTCTTGTGGTATAGTAAGCATGTAGAGCGTTGGATGATGGCTCTTAAATCTCATTGTTCAGACTTTTTAAACGGCGAGAATAACTACGCCCTAGCAGCATAATCTGAATTATAGTAGGATATGCCTCGGCCCGTAAGACGGGCATGCAGGAAGTCACTCGAAGGCCTTGGTTTACGGCGTTCGATATAGTGGCTTCGTAAAAGTAAACCTATCGGGAATAGGGCCTTGATATTCCTGAGACACTCAAGTGAGGATACGGAGTGCGTTGGTAGTTTTTGACCGGCAATCTCCCGACAATCTAAACAGAAACTAAACATGTAGAAAGCTGTAACGCAACGCGTTTGGACGAGGGTTCGAATCCCTCCGGCTCCACGATCAAGCAGAAATCTCTGCAACGGTTTTAATTAAAAATGCCTGAAAGCTTGCTTTTGAGGCATTTTTTAATTGAGAACGTTTTGCTTGCAACGCAAGCAGGAGATTTCTATTTGCAGTACTGGAACCATTAGGGAACACCGAAGGTAATCACTTTCTAGCTTTTTCTTATTATATCTTACTATGTTCATTTCAAAAAAATCTAGCCTGACGGTTCTTGTTCACCCCTTAGGCCCTTACTGCGGAACGAAAGGAACTCGCTTCGCTCAAACAGCCTTTCCTTCCAATCGCAGTTTCTAGCCAGGGGTCCCGAAGTCGAACCGTAGGGCGGGTTTTGTAATAGACTGAAATTAATTTATAATTGAGTGTATGAAATTTATTGTTGGGGAATGTTGTTTTTTGCAACATTGGTAAGGAGGGGAATTGAATCCCTAGTTTGTGTCGGTATGCAACAGTCAACACATTCGACACTGCTTTTTACAAACGAAAAAACCCGTCTCTTTCGAGACGGGTCTTGATTTTGTATGGTAACCGCTTATTAAGCTAGTTTTACGCGTACTGCGTTCATACCTTTCTGACCTCTTTCTTCTTCATAGACAACTGAGTCGTCTTCTCTGATTTCGTCGATTAGGTTTGTAGTGTGTACGAAGATATCGTCTCCACCATCGTTTGGCTTAATAAATCCGAATCCTTTAGCATTGTTAAAGAATTTTACTGTTCCTTCTTTCATTTTGGTACTCTTTTAAAAATTAATTGTTACTGAATTTCTGTTTCAACTGAAACAGAAACCGCCTTGTAGTTTTCCGAAACATTCAGAAAATTGCTACACTGCTACCTTACGAACTTGTATTTCAGTAATGAAGACTAGTTCTAAAGCTTTGGAAAAAAAAGAAAGGATTGGATTGATTACCTTAGAAGGGTACTAGAAATAATAAAAGCAAACTGACTTTTTAACAGTGCAAAACTAGACTAAATAAATGGATTATCGTGTGTTTTAGGGAATTATTAAGAATCTAACCCTTTAGTTATTGTTTTACACCAAAAAAAATCGCCCCGAATGTGGGGCGATTTTCTATACTATGCGCTGGCCGGCATGACCGTTTCTTCTGGCTTGTTGTAATGAAACAACATGGTTTTATAAAACCGTGTTTGGCTATCGCCAACCTCAAGACAGCCTTTTAAAGTTTCTTCAAGACTGCTGTACGAAACTTTGGTCGCTACAGCCTCATTAATATCGTACAATCTAAACTCCCTAGCGCTCTGTGGTTTCGAATTCCAAAGTAAAATAGTTTGGTTGTCGTAGTCTATTGTCACATCGATCGCCTGAAAATAAAATTTAAGGAGTGCTTTCTGGAAACCGTAGTAATCTTGACTTAAGTTTTCGGTGAACTCACAACTTTTCGTGATGAGCTTCCTCATTTCTTCTAATACAATTTGATGCTGATTTTCCATAGTTTCCATTTTAAAGATGTACTAATATAAAAACCAGTCTGTGAAGATTTAGTTAAACAAATGCCCTTTGGCATCGATTTAACTACATTTAAATCAATGTGTTAACATATTTAAGACTATTCAGTGTCGGTTTGTAGGCCTTCTTCCTCCCACGCTGTAATACCGCCTTGTAGGTCATATACTTCCTTAAAGCCCATTTCCTTTAAAATTTTAGAAGCCCGCGCACTACGACCTCCTTTTTTGCAATACACATACACAGGTTTGTCTTTGTCTAGGCCCGCTACTTTTTCCTTAAAGTCGTCTTCGGTAACGCAAATATTCTGTGCGTCTTTGAGATGGGAAACTCCATATTCTTCTGGAGTTCTAACATCTACCAATTGCAATCCGGGAGTCGATTTGTTGTAGACTGCGTCATACACTTCTTGAGCACTCACAGACTGCACTTCGGCTGGAGCCTGTTGGCAAGAGGTGTTGAGGGTCAAAATGGCAAAAACAAATAACAGTAGAAGTTTTCTCATCATGATACGGTTTTATCTCCAGTCCATTCTGAAAAACCACCCAACAAATTGAATGTATTCTGAAAACCCAAAGATTCCATAATCATACACGCTTGGGCACTACGCCCACCAGAACGACAATACACGTAGTAATTTTTAGTTTTGTCTAGTTCCTGGGCTCCTTCCATAAAGGCAGGTGCATTCTGTATATTCAGCACTTGGGCATTTGGTATAATACCTTCTTCCACCTCGTGGGGTGTTCTGACATCTAAAATGACACCATTGGCATCTTCAATAATCTTTTTATGCCATTCTTCTTGTGTTAAGTCTTGCATGGAGTATAAATTTCAGTAAAAATAAAAAATCTGCTTTAGTTTAGTACCAAAGCAGATTGATTTGTTACAAAACGGGGTACTATTATGCCTTTTTCTGTTTTATAGAACAACCTATCGCTTTGGTTTCGGTTACGGAAACTTCCTTACCCGCTAATAATTGGTCTATGGCATTAGCAAGAAACTGATTTTTTACCGCATCTCCATTCCGAACATTATCGTCTATCGCACCAATATATTTTACAATTCGCTGATCGTCTTCTTTTTGCAACAGATACACATGTGGTGTTTTAGTTGCACCGTAGGTTGCATAAACTGTGTTTGATGTGTCATACAAATACGGGAATGTAAACCCCTTGTCTTTTGCTTTTTGCTGCATCAATTCGAAAGTATCATCCGGTTGTACCTCAGGATCGTTCGGGTTAATGGCGATAACCGGATAGCCTTTTGGTTTGTACTTCTGGTCTAATGCAATGATTCGATCTTCGCTGGCAACAGCAAATGGGCAAGTATTGCAGGTAAAGATTACAATAAATCCTTTAGCATCAGGATAGTCGTCATAGCTAACCATAGTGCCGTCTACATTTTTTAAGTTGATGGCCGCAGCGGCATCGCCAATACCATATCCCTTTGTGGTTGCAGCGACTTCAGTATCATCTGCCATCGCTACTTCCTTACTTTCTTGGTTATCTGTAGGTTCAGCTTTTTGTTCTGTCTGTTTCTCTTGGCAACCAACAAGGAGCACCAAAAATAGAAGACTTGTTGTGATCTTTAAAATTTGTGTTTTCATAGTAACTATTATAAAATTGATTTGATTTCTGTTTCTAATTCGTTGTATGTAAATGATTTTTCATAAAATTGTTGCGCATCACCCTTAATAATAATAGTTGCTGGTATCGCGCCCGTCCAATCTTTGCTGACTTTCGAAATCCACGAATTTGCATCGGGATCGTCAAGTAGCACAATCTCACTCTGTAATTGGTGCTTTTCAATAAAAGGAACAACTTGTTTATCGATTTGCTCAGGAAAATCCAGACTCACCAACACCACCTTTACATTCTTGTCTTTATAATCGGTTCTAATCTGTTCAAAATAGGGCAATTCTTTCACACAAGGTTTACACCAAGTGGCCCAAAAATTAATTACATAGGTGGTAGTGGCATCGGATGGTTTCAGATATTTCGCTTCTAACTGCTCAAAATTAAAAACGGGCAATGCGTCAGAAATTGCAACCTCGGGTGTTTCCCTTTCTACTGAATTGATTTCAGTAGAAGTTGTTATCTCGGCTTCACTGCCAATTTTTTTAGCTTCCTTGTTACCGCAGGAAAATAACAAGATACTAGCGAAAATATATGTTAAGGTATATTTCATGGAATAAAAATAGCCTTTAGAACGAGACAACAGATTCAGCACGTGTTAAATAAATGATAAAATAGACTGAAATAAAAAAATAACCTTACATTTGTATATACAAATATTGTAATTACAATAATGAAAATTGAAGACGCTATAAAAACGATGCATCCCATGGGGCTCACCACAAAAACGGTGATCAACCTCATGTATACATCAAGAGCCGTGGAAGAAGCCATACAGACTGTTTTGAAACCGTATGATCTTTCCATCCCACAATACAATGTGTTGCGCATTTTACGAGGACAAAAAGGGCAGCCCGCCAATGCCTCAACCATACAAGAACGAATGGTTGATAAAAGCAGTAACACTACCCGCCTCATAGACAAGCTAATTAAAAAAGGTTGGGTACGCCGACAAGTTTGCGCAAACAACAGGCGTAAAGTTGAAATATTTATCACCGCAGAAGGACTCGCAACACTAACAGAATTAGACCCACTTACAGAAGCGAATAACGAGGAGTTGGTATGCCAATTTTCTAACGAAGAATTAAATACATTAAACAATTTATTAGATAAACTTAGATCCTAAACCTTAATAACTAAAATTATGAGAACAATTAAATCTTTAGTATTAATGGCTGTAGTTATTTCAGCTACAGCATTTACAAATCCTATGACAATGAAAAAGAAAATTGACATTAAAGAAAGCCAGATTGAATGGAAAGGAAAGAAAATTCTTGGTTCACACACGGGCACTATCCAATTAAAAGACGGGTACCTCGAAATGGATGGTGAAAATCTAGTGGGCGGTATGTTCACGGTAGATATGTCCACCATTACCGTAACAGACCTTGAAGGAGAAAACAAAGGCAAATTGGAAGGCCACTTAAAAAGCAATGAATTTTTTGGTGTTGAAAATCATCCTACCTCTGTATTGGTGATCAATAGTGCTACGAAAGACAGAAATACATACGAAGTTCAGGCCAATATCACGATTAAAGGACATACTGAGCCAGTTACATTCGACCTAGAAATGGGTGCTAGTGCCGCACAGACCAGTTTTAAAATAGACCGCACCAAATTCGATATCCGTTACGGTTCTGGAAGTTTTGCAGACAATTTGGGAGACAATGCCATCTCAGATAAATTTACACTAGACGTCCTCTTAAAATTTTAGAAATTAAATCTTGCCATTCATAGAAACATGGCTATATTTGACATCTATTATGAAAAACAATACACATTCTTGGTGGTGGAACAACTTACAGACAACGTCGTGAGCTAACCAAGATATGTACAAACCATACAAGGCTTATCATCACGATAAGCCTTTTTTTATGGACAAAACACAATAGCAAAATGGGATACACCTTAACAACACATTCTAAAAAATTACTGGCAGATACCCTCACCCCCGTGTCGGTATACCTTCGGCTTAGAGATCGATTTCCGAACAGCCTGCTGCTTGAAAGTAGCGATTATCACGCCAACGATAACAGTTTTAGTTATATCTGTTGTAATCCGATAGCTACTTTCGCTGTTGAAAAGGAAACTATCTCCATCTCGTATCCCGATGGGAAAAACGAACAAAACCCTGTTTCTGGCACTAATGTGGCAATGGCATTAGAAAATTTCAGCAAGAAATTTAAAGCAGATACAGAAGCAACTTTCAAATTTATAAACAACGGTATCTTTGGATATACCTCGTACGACGCCGTTCGATATTTTGAAGACATACCCATTGATAAAACGAAAGCATCAATTGGGATTCCAGACATCTATTACGCAGTGTATCAAAACATTATTGCAATCAACCATTTTAACAACGAAGCGTATATTTTTGCCCATTGCTATAATTCTGAGCCCAACATTCGTGAGATAGAACTATTGCTCAATTCAAAAGACTTTTCAGAATATCCTTTCCAGCGAAACGGTAGCCCAACTACCAATCTTAAAGATGATGATTTTAAAGCGTTAGTTGTAAAATGCAAAGAACACTGTGCCCGAGGAGACGTTTTTCAAATTGTACCCAGCAAGCGGTTTTCCCAACCCTTTACGGGAGACGAATTTAATGTATATCGTGCCTTGAGGAGTGTAAATCCTTCTCCATACCTGTTTTATTTCGACTACGGAAACTTTAAAATATTCGGTAGTTCCCCCGAAGCACAATTGGTGGTCCAAAACGGCACGGCAGAAATACACCCCATTGCCGGAACTTTTAAACGCACCGGCAATGATGAACAGGACGCGCTATTGGCTAAGCAATTGGCCGAAGATGACAAGGAAAATAGCGAACACGTGATGTTGGTTGATTTAGCGCGTAATGATTTGAGCCGCCATGGTAATAACGTTCAAGTTGAAACCTATAGAGAGGTGCAATTTTTCTCGCATGTCATCCATTTAGTGAGTAAAGTTACCGCCACAAAAAACCCAGACGTTAGTACCATGCAGATTGTGGCAGACACCTTTCCGGCAGGCACACTAAGCGGTGCGCCAAAACACAAAGCAATGCAGCTTTTAGAAAACTATGAAAATACCAACCGCGAATTTTATGGGGGTGCCATTGGCTTTATGGATTTTACGGGAAATTATAACCACGCCATTATTATCCGTTCGTTTGTGAGCAAAAATCATATCCTGAATTACCAAGCAGGTGCTGGAGTGGTTTCTGACAGTGATCCCGAAAGCGAATTACAAGAAGTATATAATAAATTAGGAGCGCTTACCAAGGCACTCGAACTTGCAGAAGAAATCTAATTATGAAAATATTAGTCATAGACAACTACGACAGTTTTGTGTACAATTTGGTGCATTACTTAGAAGAATTTAATGCAGATGTCACTGTACTGAGAAATGACCAATTTGCCATCGAAGAAGTAGCACATTACGACAAGATATTGCTGTCTCCAGGTCCTGGAATTCCAGACGAAGCCGGATTGCTTAAAGAAGTCATTTCAACGTATGCAGGTAAAAAACCAATCTTGGGTGTATGCCTAGGTCAGCAAGCTATTGGAGAGGTTTTTGGGGGAACAATTTCAAACCTGAGCCATGTATTTCACGGGGTGGCCACCCAAGCTACTGTACTCGTTGAAGATGAACCCTTGTTTAAAAACATCGTTTCACCTATGGAAATAGGTAGGTACCATTCTTGGGTAGTTAACCACGAAAACCTTCCCGACAGTTTAGAGATCACGGCCATAGATGAAAACGGCCAAATTATGGCACTACGGCATCGCGAATTTAATATCCGTGGGGTGCAATTCCATCCAGAAAGTGTGTTGACCCCAGAAGGAAAAAAAATGATTAAAAATTGGATTGAGATGGACTGACAATCACCAAAGCTACAAACCTATTTACCTCTCAACGAAACAAATTTAAATGAAAACAATTCTGAACAGACTCATAAACCACGAACAGCTCACCAAAGAGGAGGCGCACCAAGTTTTGGTTGCTATTAGCGAAGGGAAATACAACAATAGCCAGATTTCCGCCTTTCTTACCGTATACATGATGCGCAGCGTGTCTATTGCAGAACTCGAAGGATTTCGTGATGCGCTGTTAGCACTTTGCAAGCCTGTAGATCTAAGCGGCTACAATACAATCGATCTATGTGGCACAGGCGGCGATGGTAAAAACACCTTTAACATTTCAACGTTGGCTTCATTTATAACCGCAGGAACAGGCATACATGTGACAAAGCACGGTAATTATGGCGTATCCTCTATTAGCGGTAGTAGCAATGTATTAGAACAGTTGGGTGTTTCTTTCAGCAACCAACAAGATCATTTGCAACAATGCTTAGATAAAGCCAACATCTGTATTTTACACGCTCCGCTCTTCCACCCTGCTATGAAAAACGTCGCACCTATCCGTCGCGAATTAGGAGTAAAAACCTTTTTCAATATGTTAGGGCCTATGGTAAATCCTGCAAATCCGAAAAATCAGGTGGTAGGGGTTTTCAGTCTGGAATTAGCACGTAAATATGGATATCTGTACCAAAAGGGAAGTAAAAATTTTGCAATCCTCCATGCTATTGATGGGTATGATGAAATCTCCCTCACCGGACCGGTTAAAATGATTTCAAATACTACGGAAACCATGCTGAACCCAGCAAGTTTTTCAGTAAACAAAATTGAAGCATCACAAATTTATGGAGGCACTACAGTTGAAGCATCTGCCCATATTTTTTATGACATTTTAAACAATCAGGGTACCGAAGCACAAAATCACGTAGTGTGTGCCAATGCAGCTGTTGCAATTTCAGTTGCAAACCAATGTAGTATCCTAGATGGCTATGAATTGGCTAAAGAAAGTCTTATTTCAGGCAAAGCGGTCAAGGCATTGCATACATTACAAAAACTGAGTAAATAACCACTGCTAACATGACTATTTTAGAAAAAATAACAGCGCACAAACGAAAGGAAGTTTCAGCAAAAAAGGAACGTATACCCACTTCAATGCTAGAACGTTCTAATGCGTTTACAAAACCCACAAAGTCGCTGGCAGAAGCACTGTTGAACGCACCCACTGGAATCATTGCTGAATTCAAACGGCGTTCACCAAGCAAACCCATGATTAATAATGAAATATCGGTTGATGCGGTAGCAAAAGGATATGTAGCTGCAGGAATTGCTGGCATGTCTGTTTTAACTGATACCCAATTTTTTGGTGGATCGCTAGACGATTTACTACTAGCACGAAGCGCCACAAAGTTTCCAATTCTGCGGAAGGAATTTATAATAGACCCATATCAAATCATTGAAGCCAAAGCCTATGGTGCAGATGCCATTTTACTGATTGCAGCCTGTCTTACTGAAAAAGAACTATTAGTATTCTCTACCCTTGCCAAATCATTGCAGTTAGACGTGCTTTTAGAAGTACACAATAAAGAAGAACTCCAAAAATCGCTGCTTGAAACAGTGGATATGCTGGGTGTAAACAATCGAAATCTAAAAACATTTAAAACTTCAATAAACACCAGCAAAGAACTGGCACCGCTCATACCTAAAGAATTTGTGAAAGTATCTGAAAGCGGCATCAGCAATGTTGCTACCATTAAAACGCTTAAAAAATATGGTTATGAAGGTTTTTTAATAGGAGAAAAGTTTATGGCTACAGATAATCCGGGGCTACAGGCGAAACAATTTATAGAAACGTTGAAAAATGCTACAATCTACTAACAATACAAATATAGCTGTAAAGGTTTGTGGCATGAAGTACAATGCTGCAAAGGTTGCTGCGCTCAAACCAAACTATCTAGGGTTCATTTTTTACGATGGAAGCCCGAGAAATTATACAGGCCCTCCTAGTACGATTCCTTCAGAAATCAAAAAAGTAGGAGTTTTTGTGAATGCATCCTTTTCATTTGTAAAACAAATATCAGAAACGCATAAATTAGATGTGATTCAATTACACGGAGAGGAAACTGTCGAGTACATTACTGATCTAACAACAAGCTTACCTTCACATACTGACATCTGGAAAGTATTTTCAATCAAAGATTCTTTCAATTTTGAGCTGTTGAAGCCTTTCGAACCGCACGTGGACGCATTTTTATTCGACACCAAGGGAGAAGCGAGGGGAGGAAATGGCGTCCATTTTAATTGGGACGTCCTAGAAGCATATCCGTCGACTAAACCTTTCGTACTTAGTGGCGGTATTGGAATAGCAGATCTTTCCGAAGTAAAAAAATTAATCAACTCTGGTCTACCTGTTTTAGCAATAGACATAAATAGTAAGTTCGAAATACAACCAGGGAGAAAGGATATTGACCTATTAAAAAGATTTATGCATCAACTGCACATAGCAGCACGTACTAAAAATTAAAAAATTCAATTTAAGACACGCTAAACACATATGTACAACGTTAACGAAAAAGGATATTATGGGGCGTTTGGAGGGGCGTACATCCCAGAAATGCTCTACCCTAATGTGGAAGAATTACGCAAAAACTATGTATCCATATTGCAAGAACCTTCTTTCCAGGAAGAATTCCATAGTTTACTAAAAGACTATGTAGGACGCCCTACTCCACTATATTTTGCAAAACGCTTTTCTGAAAAATACAACACCAAAGTATATCTAAAAAGAGAAGATCTATGCCACACCGGGGCCCATAAAGTTAATAATACTATCGGGCAAATATTAATGGCAAAACGACTTGGAAAATCTAGAATCATTGCCGAAACTGGCGCAGGACAACATGGTGTAGCAACAGCTACTGTGTGTGCACTCATGGGGCTAGAATGCATAGTGTACATGGGAGCCATCGACATTGAAAGGCAAGCACCTAATGTAGCACGTATGAAAATGTTGGGAGCTACTGTGGTCCCTGCTAACAGTGGGAGCAAGACCTTAAAAGATGCTACCAACGAAGCCATTCGCGACTGGATTAACCATCCTACCAACACCCATTATATCATTGGTAGTGTGGTTGGGCCCCACCCCTATCCAGATATGGTTGCACGCTTTCAAAGTGTAATTTCTGAAGAAATTTCAACACAATTAAGTGAAAAAGAAAACAGATCGGCACCAGACTATGTGGTGGCTTGCGTAGGTGGAGGAAGCAATGCAGCTGGCGCCTACTATCATTTTCTAGACCATCCAGATGTGGGAATTATAGCTGTGGAAGCCGCAGGACAAGGAGTAAATTCTGGTAAAAGTGCTGCCACATCAGCTTTGGGTAACATTGGAATTATTCATGGTAGCAAAACATTACTCATGCAAACTGCCGACGGCCAGATTACAGAGCCTTATAGTATTTCAGCCGGGCTCGATTATCCTGGAGTTGGCCCCATGCACGCACATTTATTTAAAAGTGGGCGCGGAGAATTTATCTCGGTTACAGATAAAGATGCTATGCAAGCTGGTATTTCACTCAGCAAACTAGAGGGCATTATTCCCGCTATTGAAACAAGCCATGCCCTCGCCATTTTTGAAAATAGGAAATTTAAACCAGACGATGTGGTGGTGGTAAACCTAAGCGGGCGTGGTGATAAAGATTTAAATACATACATCAAACATTTTAACCTTTAGGGCGTTCCCGCAGCACGTTTTCTTTGGCAACTTTGCTGCGGGCGGGTCTTCCGCGCTACACGCCTGCCCATTCGGTCAAGGCGGGGTAGCCTGCTTCAACCCCTAACGCATTTACAACAATTATGAATAATAGAATTCAAAAAAAACTACAGCAAGATAAAAAGCTCTTATCTATTTACTTTACGGCGGGCTATCCAAATTTAGAGGACACCGTCCCTATACTAAAGTCGTTAGAAGCCAACGGAGTCGATATGGTAGAGATAGGACTTCCTTTTAGCGATCCACTAGCAGACGGGCCAACCATTCAGGACAGTTCTACCAAAGCCATTCAGAACGGAATGAACACCGCAACACTTTTTGAACAACTCGAAGATATACGGGACCATGTATCGATCCCATTGATTATTATGGGATATTTTAATCCTATACTGCAATATGGAGTAGAAGCTTTCTGTAAAAAATGCAAGGATATTGGTATTGACGGACTCATACTACCCGATTTGCCCTTGGCAGAATATGAGGAACATTACAAACCCATATTTCAGAAAAATGGGCTTTCAAATATATTTTTGATAACACCACAAACTTCAGATGAGCGTATTAAACACATTGATGCGGCAAGCAATGGTTTTATCTATATGGTGAGTAGTGCAAGCACTACAGGTGCTACAAGTGGATTTGGTAACGAGCAGCAGTCCTACTTTAAGCGAATACAAGCTATGAAATTAAAAAACCCAACCATAGTTGGCTTCGGTATAAACAATAAGGAAACATTTAAGGCCGCCACAGAACACTCAAAGGGTGCAATTATAGGCAGTGCATTCATTAAATTATTGACTAACAAGGGTATTGAAGGCATTGCTAGCTTTATAAAATCAATTCGATAGTTTAACCAATCCTTAGTAGTTCTTTAGTAAGATTTAGCGTTTGGTTTATGTATTTTGGATACTGAACCATAAAAGATAATGATGATGAAACGCAAATTTGAAAGAAAAGAAGAGCAAAAAAATCCTACGAATCCAAATCCTAAAACCGATCGTCAGAACAATACGTTCGATATCGATAAGAAGACAATCAAGGAGCAACAAAACAAATCGTAGAGATGTAACTACTAATATTTTAAAAAACAAAAACCCCTTCCGAAATCGGAAGGGGTTTTCTTTTGGTTGGTTAAAATAATCTAACAGATTATTCTTTTATGAGACGCTTCACGATGCTAGCGTTCTCGCTCTCGATCTGTACGATGTACACACCTGCCGCAAGGCTAGAGATATCGATGGTCTTCTCACCCTGCATTCCGCCTAGGTCGGTGGTGTTCACCAACTTCCCGTTCACGTCATACATGGTAGCGCGCTCCAACACGATGTTCGAGCTGTTGGCGATGGTCACCTGTCCCTGTGCAGGGTTCGGATACATCGTCACGCCCGCATCGAGTGTAGTGTCGTTCACACCGAGGATACTCTCCACGGTCAGTTCGAAGGTACACACCCCTGGGTTTCCGTACTCGTCCGTGGCCGTAAGGGTCACGG